>Ga0105162_1000467_pt1 | contig 26925 bp, 25 predicted proteins | sample JNZ201metaG_FD_81532 | JGI IMG/M metagenome (GOLD analysis project Ga0105162, IMG submission 81532) | Hot spring microbial communities from Jinze hot spring, China to study Microbial Dark Matter (Phase II) - JNZ 20120812A | ecosystem: Environmental > Aquatic > Thermal springs > Hot (42-90C) >...
CCCTTTTCCCCACCCTCGTGGGCTCAGGGTTTGCCATGGTTTTTGGTCCACTCGTGGGCAATTTGCCAATGTTGGCGTTTCACTCCTTTTTGAAGGAACCTGGGGGACATCTCCAGAACCCCCGGGAGGGGACATTTGCCCCCTCCACTCCCCAAATTTCCAGATCGTTGAAAAACCTTACTCCTCAACGGTGGAGTATTGTGCACTTTTCCGGCAATTTACCCAGCAAGGCGTCACGAAGGGCGCCCGGTTCTTCCCCCGACATTATTATTACCTTAAGGTGAGGGACTATTTCCACCAGGTTCAGCATAAGCTCAACCTTTTCTTCCATACCTCCGGTGACATCAACCCCATAGGATTTTCCGAGGGAACTCCGGAGATTTTTCCGCTCAGAAGGGGTGATCTCAGGTATAAGTTTTGCTTCCGGGTTCTTGAGGGGGTCAGATGTAAAAACGCCTCCGACTTTGCCCACCAGGAAAATTACAGATGGACGCAGCTTTTGAGCCAGATAAAAGAAAAGCTCGTCGGTAGAAACTATCGTAGAACCTCGGACCTGGTCAAAGGCTACGTCGCCATAGATTATGGGGACCAGGCCCCTTTCCAGTGCCCTCTTTATTTGACGCCACTCCCACCGAATTATGCGTCCCTCAGAGCAGAGGATTGAAGCCGAAGGCTGTATTGAGAAAGCCTTTATGCCGGATGAAAGCATAGTTTCAGTTACTATACGGTTAAGGCGGGCCGCCGCAGCAGCCGTTTCAGCAAAGCCTTTCCATCCTTCAGGCCCTTTAACCCCTTCCCTTACACCATACCGTTTTCCGGGGAAATGTCCGAAGGATCCGCTTCCATGCCCCACTACCAGTTTGAGGTCGGGAAAGCTTTCCAGAGTTTCCTTCAATTCCCTGGCAAGCCTCTCAATCACCTCTATCCTTGCAGTAGCTTCGCGAGTTTTATCGGTTATCAGAGAGCCCCCCAACTTCACGAGGATGAGCTTTCCAGACCTTGACCTCATTCCCGTCTACCTCCACGTAGTCCCCTGTAGAGATTTTCTCCCAGGGGATAAGGTCTACCATTGGTATTTCAGCGATCACCGCTCCTACTGCTACCACAGGATCGGCCCGGAAGTTGATGATGGCGGCGGGAGCGAGACCTTTCTGTTTCAATCGGTAAAGGATGTAAGAGCCAACGGTGCTGCCTTTGCCGGTGGGAAAAACCAGAACCTTTCCCCCAAGCCTCTGGCCTTCAAGAGGGTGTCCCTTCTCTATAATTTCCCCCGTTTCCGGGTCAACCCCGCCGAAGAAGGTAATCGGCTCCGGGGAGACAAGTGCTTCGCCCGAAGCCTTTCCCGCTTTTATGACTCTGCCCTTGAAACGTAAAACTTCAACCTCCTCTGACCCACGGCGGTCTTTCATCGCTTTCGCTCTCCGGAAAATAAGGCTTGATATCAAGGATGGGGGTGCCATTGTAGGCATCAAGGCCTCTGACCACCAGGCAGTTCCCTTCGCGATGGAGCAGTTCCACCACAGTGACCCCTATGCGGTTAGGGCGGACGGGGGCTCTGGTGCTGAAGACACCTCGTAGAGGTCTTGAAGGATCGCCACGGGGGTGAACTTTAAGGCGGGTTTCTTTCACCAGGTGGAACCAGTAAATTACCATGATGCGGGAAAACTCCTCTATACCTTCCAGCCCCTCCACCAGCTCAGGGTTGACCTCCAGTATTGAGACAACTTCTGACCAGTTCACTTTTTCAGAAGCTTCCTGCACATTGTTTATGACTTTGCCTATTGGCTTAAGAGTTATCTCCACGGCTGCTCCCCCGCCTAATTATAACCTGGCTGGCACACGTAGACAACCGAGGATAACCCTTGTTTTTTGTTGGCCTGTGGCAAAAGTCGGTGGTCTGCCCTATTTTAATTTATGCCTGCCCAAGATCAGCAGCACTGTGGCCAGGGTGAAAATAAGGGGAAAACCCGGACACCAGGGCACTCCCCGGTGTTGAGTACCTGGTCCGGGTGTGACCGCTGGAGTCAAAGTGGTGGGCTGAGGAATGGCTGCAGGACCAAGGGGTTTCGTGAGGGTTTCTGCTGGCAAGAAGGTGGGAGTGCTTGTCGGCGGCAGAGGTGATGGTGAAGGCGTGCTCGTTGGAGGTAGGGGGGTAGGGGTGAATGTTTCTGTAGGCTTGGGGGTAAGAAAGAGAACTTCCTGGTTTAACTCAGCCTGGTTGAGGCAATAATCGTAAACTATTGTGCGTAATACGTGCTTGCCCGCAGGATGTTGACCCGAATTAATTTCAAGTTCATAAGGGGGGATTAAGAAACTTCCGACCAGTTTCCCGTCCAAGTAGAGCTCAACCCTGGTGATAATTTCATTATCCCTTGCTTTAACCTTAACTTTGAACTTCTCAGGTAACAGCACCTGTCTTGGGGCTTCCATTGCTACTTTGGGCGGTTCTGAATCGGCCCAGCGGGCAAGGGAATCACCGTAAGGGGCAGGAAAATCCCTGCGAACCTGTGCAACAGGCGCACCCACCACACGGATGCGAGCCGTGTCAGCTACTCCCAACCCCCTCTGAGCTGCCATCTGTATATATGGTATGGAGCGAGGATCGTAGCCCATTATAAGGGCTCCTATTGTATCAATTGCCACCACATCCTTCCCGGCAAGGATAAGGCGCATCGGCGGCTCAATAATTCTGGAGCCGATGGGGCCGTCCACCATTCCGCGCAGTCCGTCAACCACTATGAAATCCGGTTTCCGGGCCAGGTTAATGTCAACAATATGACCATCAAGTTCGGATGGGACATGGGATAAGCTGTGCTTGCCAAAGATATGGCCCGGGGCATGGTAAAGATCGTTAGGGAGCACTCCTATCATATTCTTCATCCCCAGGGTTACTCCCGCAATGTAGTGGTTTTTGAGAACGGGAACACTTATAAAAACGTCTGCTTTGAGGATCAGGTTAGGTAGCCAGTATTCTTTCCGCATCAGCCCTGCCGGAATTACCACCCTGGTAACTTTGTCAGGTTCGGCCGTATCCGTCCCGCCGCTGTCGTTAAGGTCTATAAGTGGAACACCTGTCGCATCATCCCTCATATCGCCATCCACATCGTAGCCAGCAACCTGGAAAGCGGCCCGGGTACAAAATCTATCCCGGTTAGGGTCACCATGGCTGTATTGGGCTGTGCCCTCAGCGATGAGAACTTCGCGAGCGCCCGCTTCAAAGGCCATTTTTACCACAGCTCTGACCACCGCCGGGTCAGTGACTATACCGCTTTCAGCTGGAGCGTCCATAACCAGGTTAGGTTTGATTACTACCACATCTCCGGGCTTGATTACCCCCTGTAACCCTCCAGCAAGGTGGACTGCTTCCCGAACGGCTTCTTCCACACTGGTTTGAACCGGGACAATGGCCACCTGGGCTATACCCTGAGGGGCCTGTGAGAGCATAGCCAGGCTTTGAAGCTTTTTGGTTCCGAGTATCAGGAACAAAAGCACGAAAAGGCAGGTTCGGCGCAGGTTAAGCTTCATCTTAACACCTTCAAGACAAATTCAAAGCCCCACCCTAACAATCCCCCTGCTATAACCAATACCACAAGGCAGGTAGCCAGAGCCCGCCTGGGCAAAAAGCAAGCCAGATTAGCCAGAGTTATCCCCCTTAAAGATGGCCCTACCAGGAGAAAGGTGAAAAGAGCTCCCCAGCTGAACCCCAGTTCGGAGAGGCTTCTGGCAAGGGGTATGGAGTTTCCCATGCAGATGTAAAAGGGTGCTCCTATCCAGCCGAGCAGCGGCGAGGAAAGGAAGCCATGCCTGGCCAGCCAGTTAAGGGTTCCTGTCCAGGGAAGCAGGACTTGAAGGGATGAGCCAGTTATAACTCCCAGGAGAAAATAAAACCCTATATGTTCTGCAAGCCTGCTTATTGATGGGGGAGCAGCATCATCCAGGAACGCCCTTTCTCCTCTAATTTCTGCCAAACGTCCGAATACTTTTCCCAGCAATATGCTGAGGCTCAGGACTGCTGCCAGTTGGGTCAGGGCGAAAACGATCCCGAAAGCTCCGGAGGTAAGGATAAACAACTGAGGATTCATGAGGGAAGAGGATAGGACAAAGGTTAAAGCCACATCGCCTGTCAATCCTCGCGCCTGCAGTTGGAGGATGAAAGGAACCAGTCCTGCAGTGGGGATAGGGGATAAAGTCCCCACCAAAGCAGCAAAAGGCGTAGCCGCATAAGGTGGTAGCCGGGATAAAAGCTTCGGCCATTTTGTGGTCAACCGGAATAAGAACCAAGAAACTGCAAAGCCTCCAGCGAGGTATGGTCCCAGCTGTTCCATTGTTTCCGCACTTTTGAGCAAAATCAAAAGAAGAACTGAGGGAAAATCGGCGGGCATTTTTAACCTCGCAATTTTCCCGCATTAAGCGTCAACTGTGGGGCGGCAACGATTAAAAGCCATCACGCATTCAATTGTAGCCCGTAACATTCTCTTTGTCAACTTTGTCAAATCTTGACTGGACCCAATTCCTGTGTTATGATGTAAAAAACTGCCTTTGGGGGAAAGGATGAAGAAAATTGGGATAATTTTAGCAATTTTTGTCCTGTTTCTCTCAGGATGCACCAGGCCCAAGCCTGCTCCTACCCCCACCCCAACACCCAAACCTGTAAGTACCCCTGCAGTTTTAACTACGATTCAGCCCTCTCCTGGCCCTGTTGAAGCTACGCCGACGCCTGCTCAGCCTGAAATTACCCCACAGCCATCGCCATCGGCACCTGAACTAATCCCTACCCCTGCACCTGCGCAGGGCTATATCAATTATGAGGTTAAGTGGGGTGATACTCTTGAGTCCATAGCTTATCGGTTTGGCACTACAGTTGAAGAGCTGGTAAGGATAAACAACTTGGCCAACCCCAACTTAATTTACATTGGCCAGATCCTCAAAGTTCCGGGAACAGCACAAGCTATGCCTCCCTCCCCTGCAGCTTCCGAGTACATAGTCCAGCCTGGTGATACCATCTGGAGCATTGCGGTTCGTTTCAATACTACCGTTGAAGCTATAGCTGCTGCTAACCGGCTAATAAACCCCAACTTTATCTACGTTGGTCAAAAACTTATAATCCCCTCACCTGGTCAGGTTCCTGCTCAGGTATCACGGCCTAAAATCCATATAGTCCAATACGGTGAAACCCTTACTTCCATCGCTTTCCGCTACGGGACCACTGTGGAAGCTATAATGAGGGCTAACAATCTCCCTAATCCTAACTTTATCTACGTTGGCCAGAGGTTAATCATACCCTGAGGTCATGACGATGGGAAGCTTCTGCCTTAAGGGGGAAAAGGTCATCCTTTATCCTTTGCAGGAGCTTCTTACCCCTGACAATTTGAAAAAAATTTACTCCTGGCATAAAGACCAGGAAACTATGTTCTGGATGGGCTGCAAACCAGTGAAAAGCTCTTTCACCTCTTTTGTCTCCTGGTTTCATCGTTCCGTTAAAGAGCTCGGGCCAGAGTTGGCCTTCGGCATAATTGATGGCGGAGGCAAACTTATAGGCCGTATCTCATGTTACGGGCTGGATGATAAAAAGCAGGAAGGAGAAGTGGGGATTTTGATCGGGGAAAAGAGCCTTTGGGGGAAGGGATACGGACGGGATGCTCTGGTTACTTTCCTCCGCTACTTATTTGATGAAGTGGGGCTGAAAAAAGTCCGTCTTCGCACTTTATACAGAAACATCAGGGCCCGCCGCTGTTTTTCCCGGTGTGGCTTCAAGGAAAGCCGTACTTTAACTCTCTTCCTGGAAATAGGCGAAATCCCAGGGGTGGAGATGGTCCTTTCAGCAGAGGATTTTTACAGAACTTTAAATGAAAGGAGGCTAACATGCAAGAGCGATGGCTTTTGATGATTCCGGGGCCAATTGATTTTGACCCCGCCGTCCTCAGAGCCATGTCCGCCAAAACCCTGAGCCATATGTCTCTGGAGTTTGCTGAAATCTTCGGCAGGGCTCTGGAAAACCTCAGGAAAGTTTTTCTCACCGAAAAAGGCCAGCCTTTTGTGGTGGCAGGCTCAGGCACTTTAGCAATGGATATGGCCATTGTCAACCTGGTGGAACCCGGGGAAAAGGTTCTGGTTCTGAGCTCGGGCTTCTTCGGAGACCGCATGGCTGACATCGCCAGGCGTTATCAGGCTGAGGTAGTGGTGGTTAAAGCCCCTATAGGTGAAGTTCCTTCTCTGGAAGAGGCCGAGAAGCATCTCAGGAAAGGCGGCTTCAAAGCCATAACAGCTACCCATGTGGATACTTCTACCGGGGTGGCAGTGGACGTGAAAGCTTTAGGAGAGCTGGCTCAGAAATACGAAGTCCTCTCCATTGTAGATGGGGTCTGCGCCACCGCTGCAATGGAATTCCGCCAGGACGAATGGGGGATTGACGTTTACCTTACGGCTTCTCAGAAAGCGATAGGGGTTCCTCCCGGCCTTGCTCTCCTGGTGGTAAGCCAGCGAGCTATGGAGGCCTACCGCAAGCGCCGTTCCCCAGTCCTCAATTACTACGCCGATTTCGGACTGTGGCTTCCGATAATGGAAGCATATGAGGCCCGGAAGGTTGCTTACTTTGCCACCCCTCCTGTGAACCTTATTTACGCCCTGGATGTGAGCTTGCAACAAATCCTGGCAGAAGGGATGGAGAAGCGCTTTGAGCGACATCGCCTCCTGGCTCAGGCTTTCCAGGAAGGGATTGACGCCATAGGGCTAAAACAGGTCCCGCTGCGGAAGGAGATCAGAGCCTGGACTCTTACCACTGCCTATTATCCCGATGGAATTGGGCCTGAACTTATAAAGGCCATAAAGGCTGAAGGAGTAGTTGTGGCAGCTGGCCTCCATCCTGAGATAAAGGACAAATACTTCAGAGTAGGCCACATGGGAACCCTTACAGCGGGTGATGTCCTCACAACCTTGGGAGCTATAGAAAGAGCCCTCGCTTCCCTTGGATATAGGTTTGAGAAAGGGGCAGGAGTGAAAAAAGCGCAGGAAATATTATGGCCTACACAATAGCCGTCGCCAATCAGAAAGGCGGGGTGGGCAAGACCACCACCGTGATTAATTTGGGGGCCGCCCTGGCCGAAAAAGGGCATAAAATCCTCATGGTGGATATGGACCCCCAGGGCGGCCTCTCTACCAGTATGGGCATTGAAAGCCATTTCCTGGATAAGACCATGTACCAGGTCCTGACCGATGGCAAAACCAAATTACAGGACGTAGTGATTCAGGTAAGGGAGAAAATCTTCGTAGCTCCGGCCAACATTGACCTTTCTGCTGCGGAGATGGAGCTGGTTTCGGCCATTGCCAGGGAGTACATCCTTAGAGATTCCCTTAAACCCCTCTTACCTGCCTACGACTTCATCGTGATTGATACACCCCCGAGCCTTGGCCTTCTTACCATAAATGCTCTTGTGGCAGCTAAGGGGGTAATAATCCCCCTGCAGTGCGAATACCTGGCCTTCAGAGCCCTCCGCATCCTTCTGGAGACCATTAAAAAAATAAAAGCAAAGCTTAACCGCAACCTCCGAATTCTGGGCATATTGCCTACCATGTATGATTCAAGGCTAATTCATTCCAGGGAAGTGCTGGAGGAAATCCGTTCAATCTTTGGTCCCCTCGTTTTTAACACAGTTGTGAGGAAAAGCGTTAAATTTGCTGAAGCGCCTGTAGCCAAGATGCCAATTCTGGAATACGCCCCTCAGCATGAAGGAGCCGAAGCCTACAGGAGTCTGGCCGAGGAGGTGCTAAATGTCATCCAGAGCAAGCCTTAAAGGGAAAGGAGTAGAGATACTGTTTGGAGAAGGGGAGAAACCCCTTCCGGTAGAAGAGATTAAGGAAACCCCTCCTCTGGAAGAAGAAGCTGCTGTCCTGGAAAGGATCGGTAAGAGGCGTCCCCTTGAGCTGGCCTCAGAAATTGACGATCTGTATAAAGCAATCGTGACTGAACTCAGCACCCGTGAAGCTCTCGCCGAAAAAGCTCTGTCCCTCCTCCAGGAAGCCAGAGATACCCTTTTAGAGGACCCCCGCAATTACGATATAGCTGAGCTTAAGGTTCATCAGGCAAGGGCTATCCTTCAGAGGGTAAAAGATGCCAGGGCCTGGGGAAGCTCCTACGGCGCAAAACTCCTGGCCTATGAACTTGCCTGGCTGTTAGTTCTCTTGATTTTGCTGGTTTTTGAAAAGCCCATAGCAATGGGCCTCTCTTCTCTCTGGTCTGTCCCCAGCACTGTCGCCGGCATGTCTATGCTTTTCCCCATGTGGACCACAATGCTCTGGGGGGGGATAGGTGGAGTTGTGGGAGCCTTATATAGCCTCCACTGGCATGTTTCAGTGCTTCAGGACTTTGACAAGAACCAATGGATGTATTATGTGGTGCACCCCATAATGGGGGTAATCCTGGGAGGGATAATTTACCTCATAGCCTCGGCTGGTTTCCTTGCCATGGGAGCCGAGGTCACAAGGCTGAACGAAGAACAACTTCGCTGGCTTCCTGCTCTCATCGCCTGTCTTGCCGGTTTCCGCCAGAAGTTTGCTTACGAACTTCTGGATAGGGTCATGCAGGTCCTGGGGCGAAGGCCAGAAGATTAAATGGAAAACTGCTTTAAGGGGGTCAATATGGCCCTTCGCTGGTGGGGATGGGGATACGAAGAGATCCATTATCCTCTGGAAAGAAAGCCTCATTTCCTGCCCTTCTTGCAGGAGAAGCTTGGCGCAAAACCTCAGCCTGTATTGCCAGTCCCTTCCCCCGATGAAATTAAACTGCCCCCTTCTCGCCTGGAGCCGGAGGTTCAGGAAGAGTTATCCCGAATTGTAGGGGAAGGAAATTGGTCTTCATCCCACCAGGAAAGATTGACCCATGCCCTGGGTAAAAGTTACCCGGATTTGATCCGCATTCGCCTCAAGCAGGTAGATAAGGCTCCTGATGCTGTAGTGTTTCCGGGGAAAGAGGAAGAAATCCTGCAAATTCTGGACCTGGCAGTCCGCTATCGCCTGGCTATTGTTCCGTTTGGAGGAGGGACCACGGTAGTAGGCGGGGTTGCTCCTTTATCCCCTGAGGGGTTTTCCGGAGTTCTCTGCCTTGACCTGAGAAGGATGAGCAGGCTTCTCCACCTTGATGAAATTTCCAGAACAGCTACCTTTGAAGCCGGGATAATGGGTCCCGATCTGGAAAAGGCCCTTAACGAAAAAGGTTTCACCCTGGGGCACTTTCCTCAGTCCTTTGAATTTTCCTCCCTTGGGGGGTGGATTGCTACCAGGAGTGCGGGTCAGAAATCAACAGGATACGGCAAAATAGAGGATATGGTCATTAGCCTCAGGGTTTTAACCCCGGTCGGAATCATTGAAACTTTGCCTGTTCCTGCTTCTGCTTCAGGCCCCTCTCTCAAAGAGTTTCTGGTGGGAAGCGAGGGGATATATGGCATTATAACCAGGGCAACTTTGCGCATTCACCCCCTGCCCCGGAAGATAAAGCACATTGGCATCATTTTTCCCTCCTTTCCCGATGGAATAGAAGCCGTGCGGGAAATATTACAGAAGGGCCTGCGCCCTGCCACAGTGAGGCTATCTGACCCTCCTGAAACTGAGGCCTCTTTTGTCCTGAGGGAGGTGGGGAAAGGGTTGAAAGAGTCCATTACCCGCCTCGTGATCGCTTTCCTCAAAAGACGAGGATACTTGCCCGGGGGCAGCCTTTTGATCCTCGGGGTTGAGGGAGAGGGAAAAGAGGTGGAAAGGGTCATAAAAGAGTGCGTCGGTATAGCGCGGCGGCACAGGGGCTTGAACCTGGGAAGGAGTGTGGGAGAAAGCTGGTATAGAGAGCGGTTCATTCTCCCCTATCTCCGGGATGACCTCATAACCTGGGGTATTATGGTGGATACACTGGAAACAGCTACCACCTGGAGCAACATTATCGCTCTTTATGGGCGGATAAGGGAAGCTATCATTAAAGCCATTGAGGAAACGGGCAGTCCAGCCTATGTGATGTGCCACATATCTCATTGTTATCCGGAAGGGGCTTCCCTTTACTATACCTTCCTTGGTCGCCAGCAGTGGGGCAGGGAGATAGAACAGTGGTGGCATGTGAAGCGTGCGGCTACGGAAGCTATTGTTGCTGGAGGAGGAACTTTGAGCCACCACCATTCCGTTGGACTTGACCACAAGCCCTGGCTTGAAAAGGAACATAGCAAAATCGGGGTAGAAGTGCTCAAAGCAGTAAAAAGCGTACTTGACCCCCATGGTATAATGAACCCCGGGAAGCTCCTTTAGCTATGCAGTCGCACTATCTGGAATTCCTGAGGCGAAAGCTGGAATATCATCTGTTGGGGAAGAAAAGGCCCCTCCTGGCAGGTTTGAAGATAACTCACAGATGCAATTTGAAATGCAGGGCCTGCCCCTTCTGGCGCAGGGACCGGGAGCAAATGAACTACAGCCTGGCTATTGAAACTCTGCATAAGCTTTACCAGGAAGGGGTCCGGCTTCTTATCATTGAAGGAGGAGAACCCCTCCTCTGGCGAGATAATGGCTATACCCTGGAAGACGTAATACAGGAAGCTAAAAAGCTTTTCTTCTGCACTGCTGTGGTCACCAATGGCACTCTTCCCATTGAAACCCAGGCCGATGTGGTGTGGGTCAGCATTGATGGATTACGAGAATCCCATGATTTAAACCGCGGTCAAACCTTTGATCGCATAATTTCCAACATTAAGGTTTCTTCTCACCCCAAAATTCTGGCCAATATAACCTTCAACCGTTTGAATTGGCGGGAAGTGGATGATTTGGTGAAGTTCCTTGGGGGGCTTGTTAAGGGCATAACCTTCCAGTTTTACTATCCCTACACTGGCTCGGAGGATCTCAGCCTTACCTGGGAGCAAAGGAAATGGGTGCTTCAGCGTCTCCTGACCCTTAAGAAGCAGGGTTATCCGATTTTAGCCTCTCGGAAGGCTATAGAAACCCTGAAAGATAACTCCTGGAGATGCCATGACTGGCTTATAGCCAGCGCCGACCCTGACGGCACAATCCACATTGGCTGTTATTTGAAGGGAAGGGACAAGATAATGTGTGAATGGTGCGGGTTCGCTGCCCACACGGAAATGTCCCTGGCCTTTGATATGGTTCTGGAAGCAATAAATGTAGGCAGGAAAGTATTTGGCTTCAAATTAATTCAGTAGTCTGATGCCCTGTACTGTAAGTGGCACGGCTAAAGCTTAGAAGCCGCTACTACCACCTGTCCGAGGCTTATACCTCCATCATTCGGTGGAACCTGGGAATGAAGAAGGACCTGAAATCCTTCCCGCTCAAGGCGGATGGCGGCTTTTTCTGTAAGGAGCCGGTTTTGGAAGCATCCCCCCGAAAGGGCAACTCTTTTAACTTTGATTTTCAGAGCTACCTGAACTATGGTTTCCACCAGAGAATTGTGGAACCGAGCCGATATGAGGCTTATCCCTTCTTTCCGTTTTAAATCTTCCACTACTCCTTTCACAATGGGGCGCCAGTCCAGTATTATAACGCCGTCCTTCTCCTCAAGGACTACCGGGTAATGGTCCTCACAATGGCGATCAGCGGCGAACTCCAGGGCCATAGCAGCCTGTCCTTCAAAGCTTACTTTCTGGCATATGCCTGCTAAGGCTGATATGCCATCAAAGAGGCGACCCACACTGGTTGTTATAGGGGAGTTAAGTCCTCTTTCCAGCATCTTAGCCAGGATTCTGCGCTCCTGAGGTGTAAAAGAGGCGATGGGGGGGAACTCTTCCATCTCTAAAGTGGCGTAGCCATAAAGTTCCCACAGAAGGGCTAAGGCCACTCGGCGAGGTTCTTTCACAGCAGCTTCGCCTCCAGGCAACCTGAAAGGCCGCAAATGAGCTACCCTCTGAAAGCTTGAGGTATCTCCCAGGAGGAATTCCCCTCCCCATATAGTCCCATCAAGCCCATACCCGGTACCATCCCAGGTAACTCCCAGGGCCTCTCCTTCCACCTGGTTTTCCGCAAGGCATGAGGCCAGGTGGGCGTGGTGGTGCTGGACCGGGATCAGGATTGTATCCGAATGGCTTTTAGCCCAGAGGGTGGAAAGGTAATCCGGGTGGAGATCATGGGCTATGGCCACAGGAGTTACTTCGTATAAGCGGAGGAAATCAGCTATCACTTTCTCAAAAGCCTGAAAGGCTTCCAGGGTTTCAAGGTCTCCAATGTGCTGGCTTATGAAGACCTGATTTTTTACACTCAAAGCTATGGTGTTCTTAAGGTGTGCTCCCACAGCCAATATAGGGGGGACAGGGTGCGATAGGAGCACGGGTAGGGGGGCATATCCCCTGGCCCGGCGCAGGAGGCGGGGCTTCCCGAGCAGTAACCAGGCAACGCTGTCATCCACATGGCGGACTATGGGACGATTGTGGACGAGGAAAAGCTCGGCGATGTGGCCGAGGCGTTTTAAAGCTTCTCCCTCATCGGTACAGATGGGCTCATCTGTCAGGTTGCCACTGGTAGCCACTACCGGGAAATCTATTTCCCGCAAAAGAAGGTGATGCAGGGGAGTGTAAGGCAACATTATGCCCAGGTAAGGATTTCCCGGAGCTACCTCTTCGGCCACGGGGGCCCCAGGTTTTCGAGGCAGGAGAAGGATGGGCGTTTCCGGTGAGGTCAAAAGGGCTTCAGCTTCGGGAGTAAGTTCGCAAAGGAGGCGAGCTTGCTCCAGATCCCGAACCATTAGAGCGAAAGGTTTATCTCGTCGGGGTTTTCTCTCCCTCAGACGCTGGATAGCCCGGGAATTGCGGGCATCCACCATAAGGTGGAATCCACCAAGGCCTTTCACTGCCACTATTTTACCTTCGCGCAGGGCTGCTGCTGCAAGGCGCAGAGCTTCATCTCCTGAAGCCAGCACTTTCCCCCCGCTATCCCATAACTCCAGATGCGGCCCACAAACCGGGCAAGCGTTGGGCTGAGCGTGAAAGCGGCGGTCAGCCGGATTATGGTATTCACTGGAGCAATCTGGGCACATGATGAATTTGCTCATGGAAGTATTGGGCCTGTCATAAGGAAGGGAATGGATTATGGTGAAACGTGGGCCGCAATTGGTGCAATTAGTGAAAGGGTAGCGGTAACGGCGGTCAGCCGGGTTAAGTATTTCCGCAAGGCAATCAGGACAGGTAGCAATATCGGGGAGAACAAGGGTGGTCTTTTCTCCTTCTTCCAAGCTGTGTTGAATTTCAAACCGGGTATAGCCAGCGGGCTCGAGCCAGGAGACTTCCAGAGTGTGGATTATAGCCCTCGGAGGTTTCTCAAGCGGAAGCCTTCTGAGGAATTCCTCTAGCAAGGCTCTTTCTCCCTCTACTTCAATCAATACCCCTCGGGTATCGTTTATAACCCAACCTGTGAGGCCAAGGCTGGTGGCAAGCCTGTAAACGAAAGGGCGAAATCCAACTCCCTGGACAGCTCCTTTGACCTTTACAAGAAGGCGCTTCTTAGTTTCGTCAGCAGCCACTTAACCCACTCCTCAAAGCCCTGACCTGTCTTGCAGGAAAGGGGGAAAATGGGGGCTTCGGGGTTAACCATAAATATCCCCCGTTTGAAATGTTCCGTGTCAAAATCAACAAGTGGCAGAAGGTCAATCTTGTTCAGGATAACGACGTCGGCTGCGGTGAATATATCCGGGTATTTATAGGGCTTGTCCTGCCCTTCGGGAACGCTGGCAATTACAACGTTAAGGTGAGTGCCTAAAGGGAAATAAGCGGGGCATACAAGGTTGCCCACGTTTTCCACGAACAGCAGGTTTATTTCTTTGAGGGGCAATTTGCTCAGGGCTGAGCGGACCATAGGGGCATCCAGATGGCAACCCCCTCCAGTGTTAATCTGGACAACCGGTATTCCTCTGGAAGCGATGATCTGGGCATCCAGGCTGGAAGCCACATCGCCTTCAATAACTCCAGCCTTGATGTCTCTGGGGATGCGTTCCACAGTGGCCAAAATTAAGCTGGTTTTCCCCGCTCCGGGGGAAGCCATGAGGTTCAGAGAAAAAATTCTCTCCGAATCAAACATTGCCCTGTTTTCAGAAGCCACTTGATCGTTAGTTTTCAGTATTTCCTTCATCAGAGGGATTTTCATCGCTTTTCCCCTTGGCTAAGTGCTCCTAAATGCGGTATACGTGCGGCAACCTGGATATGCCAGCATCCAATCATAAAAACGCCCCTGGGGGGAATCGAACCCCCGCACACGGCTCCGGAGGCCGTTGCTCTATCCACTGAGCTACAGGGGCAATTATATTTTAGCACAAATCCTTTCTTCTTTCAAGCGAAGCAAGCCGGAATTGACACATGGCATTCGCTCTGGTATATTATTTCTTGGAGGGATGGCCGAGTGGACGAAGGCGGCGGTCTTGAAAACCGCTGTGGGTAACTCCCACCGTGGGTTCGAATCCCACTCCCTCCGCCTTTTTTATTTTTGTTAAGGAGGCCTGAAATGGATTTCTGGAAAGTAATAGAAGAAAGGCGCAGCGTCAGGGATTTTCTCCCCAATGAAATCCCCGAGGAGGACATCAGGAAAATTCTCCTGGCAGCTATAAGGGCTCCCTCGGCTGGAAACAGGCAACCATGGCACTTTTACGTGGTCAGAAACCCTGAGGTTAAGAGAGGACTTGCCCGCGCTGCTCTGGGTCAGGAATTCGTGGCCAAAGCCCCGGTAGTGATTGTCGTATGCGCAGAGCCTGCACGATCGGCAGCCAGATACGGTTCCCGGGGCTCAGAACTCTATTGCCTTCAGGACACAGCCGCCGCTACTGAACATATTCTTTTAGCGGCCACAGCCCTCGGCTACGGGAGCTGCTGGGTTGGGGCTTTCAATGAAGCGGAAGCGGCCGCTGTCCTTAACCTCCCAGCAGGTTTACGGCCAGTAGCCATAATACCTATAGGAAAACCAGGCCGCGAGCCTTCTTCTCGCACCCCAAGACGACCTCTGGAAGAGGTCTGCACTTTTGTTTAGGCTTCCGCTTGGCTTTTGCCTTGCTTTTCTTTTTGCTTTATAATCTCCTCAGGCATCCTTGAAGGAGGTTCAAGTTATGGCACTTCTTTCCCTTAAGGGAGTTTTCCCTGCTCTGGTAACACCCTTTGATCGGGAGGAAAAGGTAAATGAAGAAGCCCTCCGCAAACTTGTGCGGTATCTCATGCCCAATGTGGATGGCTTCGTCCCGGTGGGCACAACGGGAGAGTTCGTTTACATGAGCCACGAGGAAAGGAGAAGGGTTCTGGAAATCGTTATAGATGAAGTAAAGGGGCAAAAACCTGTTATCGCCGGGACAGGAGCCGCTTCAACCCAGGAGGCTATAGTTCTGGCCCGTGAAGCCCAGAAGATTGGCGCCAGCGCTTGCCTTGTAGTTACCCCTTACTTCCTTCGGCCATCCGAAAAAGGCATATTCAGGCATTTCTATGAAATTGCTAAAGCCGTGGACATCCCGATAATTCTTTACAACATTCCGCAAACTACCGATGCCTATTTGCCCCGCCGGGTGATAGAAGACCTGGCTGATATTCCCAATATTGTGGGCTTGAAGGACTCTTCTGGCAACCTTGCTTACATGATGGAAATCCTGGAATATTGTGGTGACCGGATTCAGGTCCTTGTGGGGCACGATGAGATAGTAGTGGGAGCGCTGGCTGCGGGGGCCTCGGGCATGATCCTGGCTTCGGCCAATGTTTACCCTGAAATCTGGCAGGAAATCTTTAAAGCAGTGCGGGAAGGTGACTTGATCAAGGCCAGGGAACTGCAGTTCCGGGTGCAAAAGCTGAGCCGGATTTTCACACGCTATGGTGGTGCAGTAGCGGTAAAAGCAGCCCTAAATATGATGGGTTTTGATGTTGGCAACCCTCGCCTGCCCCTTAAAGGAGTAGGGGGCGCTCTGGTCCACGAAGACAGGGCTGAAATCCGCCTTGAGCTGGAAAAACTGGGAAAAATAATGCCGGAGGAAGTGGTCTTTCACGATAGCGCCGTTCCCCTTAAGGAACGTTTCCGGGAGATAGGCATCAGCCCTGAAGATATTGAAAGGGAAGGGCTGAGGGTAGGGGTTGGAGAAGCCGGGGAGAAGCTGGAAAAAGCCAAGGTTGAACTTGTAGCCGGAAACCGCAATGGTGTCCTGGGCGAAGCTTACGCTTATCAGCTCACATATCCCCTGCCTTACCGCGAAGCCCTTACTGCCATCCTAGAACCAAACCTTACCGTTCGCCCCCCTACCCTTATAGTGCCCACGGTGGAATTGCGCAACCTGCGCCAAGCCAACATGGTTTATGGGCCGACCCAGGCTGCCGTTGCCAAAGCAGTCGCTGATTCGCTGGAGGAAGGGGTTATCCCCCGGGAAGCTGTGGATTCCGAATTAATCATTGCCCTTGTTACGATAAACCCCCAAGTTCTGGACCGTCATAAGCTTTACCATAGCGTTTACAAAGCAGCCAAAGAAGCCATTAAAATGGCCTGGAGGTAAACCTTGGAAACCATGGTAGTTATCCCCACGTATAACGAAGCTGAGAACATTCCCAAGCTTGTAGGAGAACTTTTCGCCCTGGGCGTTCCGGACCTCAGCATTTTAATCGTAGACGATAATTCCCCCGATGGCACCGGAGAAATAGCTGAAGAGATAGCCTCAAGGCATCCAGACGTTGTCCACGTGATAAAAAGGCCCGCCAAAATGGGCCTTGGCACAGCTTATATAACAGGCTTCCGTTACGCTTTGGGCCGGGGAGCTCGTTACATAATCCAGATGGATGCAGACTTTTCTCATTCCCCTTCCTACATCCCAGTAATGCTGGATAAAATACGGGACTATGATGTAGTCATAGGCTCCCGGTATGTGCCGGGCGGTAGAGTGGATGAACACTGGGGCCTGAGCAGGGTTCTTTTAAGCTGGTGGGCTAACGCTATTTACATTCCTTTAATCCTTGGCCTCAGGATTAAAGATGCCACCTCCGGTTTCCGGTGCTACCGCCGTGAAGTTCTGGAAACCATTGACCTTGCCGGAATCCGCTCCAACGGTTATGTTTTCCAGGTTGAAATGTCATATCTATGCGATAAGTTAGGGTTCAGGATAGTTGAGATCCCCATCTACTTTGAAGACAGGCGCATAGGAAAATCCAAGATGGATTTACCGGTGAAGCTTGAGGCTGCCATCAGAGTGTGGGAAATAAAGTGGCGTTACCGTCATCTCAGAGCAGTTAGCAGGGAGGCGCAATGAACTGGTTCATAATGGCTCTGATTTTCCTCAGTCTATCCCTGATCGCTCACGAGTTCGGGCACTTTCTCCTGGCTAAAAGAAACGGGGTAAAGGTTGAGGAATTTGGAATTGGCTTTCCTCCAAGGCTCATACCTCTGGGACGATGGGGTGAGACCGTTTTTTCCCTTAACGTTATACCCTTCGGGGGCTTTGTGAAAGTGGCAGGTGAGGACGATCCCTCAGTAGAGGGAGGACTTGCCTCTAAACCCAAGGGGGTCAGAGCTCAAGTCCTCCTGGCTGGTGCAGCCATGAACCTGCTTCTCGCTTTTCTTCTCTTTTCCGGGGCTTTCATGAGCGGTTACCCTTATCCCCTATACCAGGTTAAGGTCTTTGAAGTAGCCCCGGGTTCCCCTGCTGAGGCGGCAGGAATAAAACCTGGAGACATTATCCTTTCAGCTGATGGGGTTAACTTCCGCGAACCTGAAGAGCTTTCCGCTTACACTGATGCACATCTTGGGCAAGAGATCACCCTTCAGGTTAAGAGGGGGGAAGAGATATTCAGCGTTAAGGTGGTCCCCAGGCCTTCTCCTCCCCCCGGTGAAGGGCCAATGGGGATTAAGATAGGCATGGCTTATACTAAAAAGCCAGCTTCACTCCCCATAGCTGTGACTATGGCAGCTTTGAGCATTATAAAAGCTCTGCTCCTCATCATTACGGTTCCGGTTCAAGTTATCCTGGGCTTACTTCCCATTTCCGTTCTGAGGCCTGTGGGACCGGTAGGGGCTGTTCAGATGATGACGGATGTGGCTGAGCAAAGCTCTCTTATGGGATGGTGGTACCCATTTTTCTCCGTTGCCGCCCTCCTGAACGTAGCCCTGGCTGTAAGCAATCTTCTGCCTATCCCTGGCCTTGATGGGGGAAGGCTTTTATTTGTGGTCTTTGAGGCTATAAAGAAAAGGAGGATTGACCCCCGCAGGGAAAGCTGGGTTCACATGATAGGAATAGCTTTTCTCCTGACTCTGATGCTTGTGATCACGTTCTTTGACATCACGGCCCCTCTCAGAAGTGTGGGGTGGAACATTTTCTGATAAAGCCCATTAGCCCAAGGATTGATGAGGATGAGATGCAGGAAGTGTGGAGCCAGGGTGGCAAAAGGGGTTTCAGTTTGCCCTAAATGTGGCACCCCTCGCTCCCCTCAGGCCGATTATATACGATGCCCCTTTTGCCATCAATTCATAAGCGGAGCTCTTCGCCTTTGCCCCTATTGCGGTGCTGAAGTCCGTGAGCAAGATATACGCTGGGGGATGATAGCTTTCAGTTTACTATTTGGGGTATTATTGGGCCTGGTCTTTTACCTCCTTATACCTCCGGCTATCGCTAACCTGATCCGAAGCGATTTTCAAAACATGGCTCGCAGGCTTTCACCTCCGACCTCTACACCCACTCCTTCTCCAACTTTAACATTTACTCCGACCCCTACCTTTACTCCCACTCCTACTTTCACCCCTGTTCCGACCCCTACCTTTACTCCAACTCCAGCACCTTCACCCACACCTACCTCAACTCCAGAAGCAACGGCTACCCCAACTCCTACTCCGCTTCCCACTCCAACCCCCACGGTGCCTTTTGCCTACCCGGCTCCGGAGCCAATCTTCCCGCCAAACGGTGAGTGGTTCCACGGTGGGAATACAATCATAGAACTAAAATGGAAGCCCTCGGCGGAATTGCCTCCCGGTCATATCTACAGGGTTATAATAAGATACCGCCAGAATGGCAATCCTGTGGAAGTCCCCATTATTTCAGAAAGACCTGGGATCATCGTCCCCTCAAGCCTTCACGCCGCTGCCGACCAGCCTGAACGAGCTTACGAGTGGCAGGTTCAAGTGATATATTTTACGGAGCGGGGGGGCATAGTTCCCCTGAGCCCCTTCAGTGAGCCGAGGGTTTTCCACTGGGATTAAGGAGGCAATCGTGGACAAAATACCCATTCAGTGGAACAAGCTTTGGGATGCTTTCAAAAATATTGCCATCGTGTTCTCCTTCCTCTTCAATTTGCTGGCTTTGTGCGCCGTCATTTTGCTTTCGGATTTGGTCTTCTATAGAGGGCCACAATTTAAAGTTCAGGTGATAAAGCCCAAGGCCGCTAATACTATATCAAACCTTCATCGTCTGGAAAATGCTACCATAACCTTGAATGTTCCCGTAAGCGAGACAATACCCGTAAAGTTCGTATTGCCTGTCCATGCCCGCACCAGAGTCACCACTACAGGTTCAGTCCCTTTAAATACAAGTGCTAACTTTACCCTTCCGGGTGGAGGTGGCTCTATAAGAGGCTCAGTAAGCCTGGCTCTCCCTCCCGGCTTGCAGTTGCCCGTTGAGCTTTACATAGAAGTTCCGGTAAGCCAAACAATACCTATCCAGATGGAAATTCCGGTCTCCGTAAGTGTAAAGGATACAGAGCTTGGAGCCGTGATCCGCGACTTGATAAAGGAACTGGAACCTTTCCTTCGGCTCTTGTCCAAATGAAATGGAGGAAGATAGCCAGAGCCAGAGCTACACTTAAGAGGGAAAAGGGTTTCGTCCTCAAGGATTGGGGAGGGAAAATATCCGTTGCCCTTGTCTATCCCAACACTTATTACGTTGGCATGTCAAGCCTTGGTTTTCAAACCGTTTATCGCCTTTTTAACTCTGAGCCCGATGTGGTTTGCGAAAGGGTTTTTGCCGATCCTCTTTTTATGGACGATGAAGGCCCAATTTCACTGGAATCGCAGCGCCCTCTTATGGACTTTTCGGTAGTGGCTTTTTCTATACCTTATGAGCTTGACTACTTTCAGGTAGCCGAAGCCTTGAAGCGAGCTAACATACCTCTTTTGTCCGCTGACCGTGAAGAGGGCGACCCCCTTGTTATTGCCGGAGGCCCGGCTGTTTCCGCCAATCCCGAACCGTTGGCTTTATTGATAGATGCATTCGTAATAGGCGAGGGTGAAGAGGTTATACCTGAACTGGTGACTGTTTTGCGGGAAAAAATCCATGTTCCTCGTGAAATACTCCTTGAAGCTTTACGGAAAATTCAAGGGATTTATGTCCCTTTGCTCCACGGCTCATCTGACCCTCCGGTGGTCAGGCGATGGGTCCGGAACCTTGACCTTTATCCGGTCCATTCGGTAGTGCTTACGGATAAGACGGAATTCGGCGGAATGTATCTTGTGGAGATAGAAAGGGGGTGCGGGAGGGGCTGCAGGTTCTGTCTGGCCGGGTACATTTATCTTCCATCCAGGGAGCGTTCTGTAGATTCAATCCTGGCTCAGGCAAAAGAAGGTTTGAAATGGCGCAAGACCATAGGACTTGTGGGTTTTGCGGTTTCGGATTACTCAAGGATGGAGGAGCTTATAGAGGGCCTTCTGGCCCTGGGAGCTGGGATTTCCACTTCCTCCTTGAGGGCCGAATCCGTGACCGAAAGGCTGATTGAGGCTCTGGCCCGTAGCTCTTCCACTATAACTCTGGCCCCTGAAGCCGGCTGTTTTTCACTTCGCAGGATTATTGGCAAGCCTATCCCAGAAGAGGACATCCTCAGAGTAGCGGAACTGGCGGCAAAGTATGGGATACGCAGGCTCAAGCTTTATTTCATGGTTGGCCTTCCACGGGAGAAGGAGGAAGATTTAAAGGCGGCAGGAAGTCTGGTGGGGGAGATCCTGAAAAGGTTTGAGGGAGAAATAGTGGTGAACATTTCCCCATTTGTCCCCAAGCCTCACACTCCGTTCCAGCGAATTGCTATGATCCCGGAAGATGAGTTGGAGAGGCGCATAAAACTTTTGCGCCGATTCCTGAGCAAGCTTAAGGTTAAAGTGCGCTCCGAAAGCCCAGCCTGGTCTATAGTTCAAGCAACCCTGAGCCGGGGCGACAGGAACACAGGCTTAGCTCTGGTAGAAGTGATTGAAGGCCAGGAAAAAGTTACCCCTGCTCGCTGGAAGAAAGCTTTGGAAAAGGCAGGGGTGGAAATAAGTAAAATTCTTGGCCCCTGGCTCGCAGGGGAAATCCTGCCCTGGGAGAAAGTGGTAGCGGTGCACTGAAGGCTGGTATTTCTGCTTTGCGCAAGCTCTTATTTTACCAGCACAGGCGGAGGTCAACAATGAGCTTCTATGCTGAATGGCAAGGGAAGTGGGCCTATTTTAAAGCCATTGGTTATTTCTGCTCCTATGTCCCCGAAGAATTGCTCATAGCCGCAGGATTTAATCCCATCCGCATATTGCCGGGCGTAACCGATGCTTCTTTATCCCAGACTCACCTTCAAAGCTACACTTGTTATCTTTCCAGAGCCTGTCTCCACCGCGCTCTAATGGGGGAGCTGGATTTCCTTTCAGGGGTAATCTTCGCTCACACCTGCGATACAATGCAGGGGCTTGCCGATATCTGGCTTCAAGCCCGCCCGGGGACTTTTGTGGAAACGTTCAATTTCCCAACCGTCCTTAATTCGGAGAAAGCCATCCATTACACCATTGCCGAATTAGAGCGCTTGAAGAAGCGCCTGGAGGATTTAACGGGCAAGACCATTGAGGAGGAAAGCTTAAGAGAGGCGATAAAGCTCGTTAACAAGAAACGTGCCCTTCTTCAGTCCCTGGCTTCAAAGCGTGAGAAGCTTCCGGCTTCCCTTTATTTCCGGATCGTAAATCAGGCCATCACCATGCCTGTGGAAGAAGCCATAAATTTTCTTGAAACTGTAGGACTGGAACCGGAGGAAAAGCCTCAAGACAAAATCCGCATCCTGCTGGCGGGTTCAACCCTTGACGATATGGTTCTGGTGGAATTTGTGGAAGAAAGCGGGGGGAAAATAGTTGAAGATGACTTCTGCAATGGCACCCGTTATTTCCAGACCTTAACGGATGAAACGCTCCCGCCAATGGAAGCTATTGCCAGGCGCTTGATGGAAAGACCTCTTTGCCCCTGCAAATTTTTGCGCACCGGAGCTTATTCCCGAAGCCTCATGGAAAAAGCCTATAAGGTTCAGGCCCATGGGGTAATTTTGATCCGGCAAAAATTCTGCGATCCCTGGGGCTGGGAATTCCCTCTAATGCAATCGGTTTTCAGGGAAAAACAGATACCTTTGCTTATGGTGGAAACAGAACAACCGGGGGCTCCCGGCCCTGCTGCCACCAGAATCCAGGCCTTCCTGGAAATGCTTAAAGGAGGATAAAAATGACCGGAGGATACCTTGGCAAGATCCTTGTAGTGGATCTGAACAGCGGACAATGGAACACGGAGCCATTAAAGGAGGAGTATGCTTCCCGATTCCTTGGGGGAGCGGGACTCACTTGCCGTTACCTCTATGACCTTGTTAGCCCTTCAACTGACCCCCTTGGCCCTGAAAATCCCCTCTTTTTCATAACTGGTCCCCTGGTAGGAACAAGAGCACCTTCCTGCGGGCGTTACACGGTTTGTTTCCTGTCCCCCCTTACCAGGATATGGGGTGAAAGCAACGCCGGAGGTTTCTTCGGCCCTGAATTGCGCTTTGCTGGCTTTGATGGAATACTCATCCAGGGTCGTGCTCCTGAGCCCGTTTACCTCTGGATTTACGATGGCAAAGTGGAAATAAGGTCTGCGTCCCACCTTTGGGGCCTGGATACTTACAGGGTTCAGGAGGCCATCAGGGAAGAGCTCCGGGAGCCGAGGGCCAGGATAGCGTGCATTGGGCCGGCAGGGGAAAACCTGGTGAAGCTGGCAGCCGTCATTAACGATAACGCCAGGGCTGCCGCCAGGGGTGGGCCCGGAGCAGTTATGGGCTCCAAAAACCTCAAGGCTATCGCAGTGAGGGGTTCCGGTTCCGTCCCCCTTCACAATGAATCCGCCTTCAATGAAGTGGCCCGGGAAGCCAGGGATTGGGTTAAGGAAGATTTCACCGCTCAGCTTTTCCACACCGGAGGCACAGCCTTCTGGATGGACCTGGGCCATGAGTTTGGCGATGTCCCGATAAAATACTTCACGAAAGGCTATTTTGAGGGGGCAAGGAACCTCAGCGGCGCTACCATGGCTGAAACGATCCTCGTCAAAACCAGCGCTTGCTACGGCTGTCCCATAGCTTGTGGTCGGGTTATTGAGGTCAAAGAAGGGCCTTATAAGCTTCCGGTAACGGAGGGCCCCGAATACGAAACCCTTTGCTCCCTGGGAACCCTCCTGATGGTTGATAATCTGGCAGCGGTCTCCTATGCTAATTATCTCTGTAACTCCTTCGGCCTTGACACCATCTCCACCGGAGTTACCATCGCTTTTGCCCATTACCTCTTTGAGAAGGGAGTGGTAAGCGAAAAGGAAGTGGGTTTTGCTCTCAGGTGGGGTGAGCCTGAGGGTGTCATCAAACTTATAGAGCTGATGGCCCGGAAGGAAGGCTTTGGCTCTGTTTTGGCCGAAGGGGTCAGGGCCATGGGGGAACGCTATGGTTTACCTGAAGAGGCAGCTCATGTTAAGGGGCTGGAGATACCGATGCACGAACCAAGGGCTTTCTTCGGAAGTGGACTGGCTTATGCTACATCGCCCCGGGGAGCCTGCCACATGCAGGGGGACCCTTACGGTGTGGATTCCGGAGCGGCTATTCCAGAAATAGGCATAATTCCAGGAGATCGCTTCGCCACAGAAGGGAAAGCCTGGATGGTAGCCCGCATTCAGGACTGGCGTGCACTTTATAATTCCATGATAATGTGCCAGTTCTGCAGCCCTGGCCCGGAAAGGATAGCCAGGATGCTTCGGGAGGCTACCGGATGGGATATTGGAATTGACGATCTCTTAAGGATAGGCAGGGATATTTTTGACTTGAAGCGGGCTTTTAATGTGAAAATGGGGGTAACCCGTAAGGATGATAAGCTGCCCTCCTTGCTTCTCCGCCCTCTCCCCGATGGAGGAGCGCAAGGAGCTGTTCCGGATATGGATAAGCTCCTGGCTGATTATTATGCCGAAAGGAAGTGGACAGAAGAAGGCGCTCTCACTCCCGAAAGAATGCGGGAACTTGGCCTTGTGTAAAAAAACCGGGGGACCTTTACTGGTCCCCCGGTTTCAGGCGGTTTAGCCCTTGAGAGCTTCCTGCAGTTCTTTTGTCAGAATAGGCACTATCTGGTAAAGATCGCCAACTATGCCGTAATCGGCCACCTTGAAAATGGGGGCCTCGGGGTCTTTGTTGATGGCCACGATTACCTTAGAAGTGCGCATGCCTGCCAGGTGCTGGGCTGCTCCGGAGATTCCGCAGGCTATGTAAAGCTTGGGGTTAACGGTTTTGCCCGTTTGACCCACCTGGTGGGAGTGGTCAATCCAGCCTGCATCCACGGCCGCTCTGGAAGCACCAATGGCCGCACCAAGGACTTTGGCCAGCTCCCTAAGCACATTGAAGCCATCCGGACCACCAAGGCCACGGCCTCCGGAGACGATGATGTCGGCTTCAGTGAGTTCAATCTCTTCCCCTTCCTTCTTAAGGAAACCAACTACTTTGGCCCGGATTTGGCCTACGTTTACAGGGATCTTCTCCACTTCGGCCTTGCGGGATGTGTCGGGCTCAAGGGGTGGGAAAACGTTGGGCCTTAGGGTTGCCATCTGAGGCCTGCTCTTGAGCTTTATGGTTTCAATGGCCCTGCCTGCATATATGGGCCTGGTAATGAGAAGTCTACCATCACCATCCACGCTAAAGCCCGTGCAGTCTGAAGCCAATCCCACCCCAAGGCGGGTCGCAAGGCGAGGAGCCAGGTCTTTGCCGTTGGTGGTCGCTCCAATGAAAACCACATCGGGCTGAACCTTCTTTATAAGATCGGCCAGGACAGCGGTGTAAGCTTCGGCGGTGTAGAGCTGGAGGGCCGGGTCATCGGCCACGTAAACCTTATCGGCTCCGTGCCAGGCCAGTTGCTCAACAAGTCTTTCCACCCCTGAACCAAGGAGAACGGCCTCCACTTTGCCGTCGGAAGCGAGCCTCCGGGCTTCTCCCAGCATCTCAAGGGAGACTTTCCTCAATGTCCCTTCTGATTGTTCTGTTACCACCAGGAAATGTTTCGCCATCTTACACCTCCTCTTAGATGACTTTCGCTTCTTCCCGCAGGAGCCTGACTAACTCTCGGACAGCGGTTTCGGGATCGCCCTGGATGATCTTACCGGCTTTCCGCTCTGGAGGAGGATTCACCACCACCACTTCCCTCTGAGGCGCTACCTCTTCAGGTTTGAGGCCAAGATCAGCCAGGGTCCAGACGGTGTAGGGCTTCTGGCGTGCCATCCTTATCCCCTTGAAGGAGGGGTAGCGAGGTTCGTTCAGACCCTTTTGGGCAGTGATGACGGCAGGAAGGGTGGTTTCTATAACTTCTTTCCCCCCCTCCACCTCTCTTTCCGCCCGGGCTGTCTTCTTATCCTCGGCGATCTCCAGCTTTGTAACCACTGAAACGTGAGGGAGGTCCAGAAGTTCAGCCAGGGCTATCCCTACCTGGGCATTGTCCTGATCCACCGCCTGCTTTCCGCAGAGGATGAGGTCGTAGGGGAGTTTTTTGACCGCTGCGGCCAGAACCCTGGCGGTAGTAAAGGCATCGCTTCCCTCAAGGGCCGGGTCGTTTATGTGGATGGCTTCATCAGCGCCCATGGCTAAACCTGTGAGTAGGGCTTCCCTGGCCCTCTCCGGCCCAATGGTGATAAGAGTGACTTTGCCTTCGCCGAAGCGTTCCTTTATCCTGAGGGCCTCTTCTATGGCGAATTCGTCGTAGGGATTAACCACGAATTGCTTTATCTCTTCCTCCACCACCCTTCCATTCTGGACCTGAATGCGGATTTCGGTATCGGGAACTTGTTTCACGCATACCACTATGTTCATAGCTTACCTCCTTCTCTTGGATTTAGACCAGAGCCTCAACCATGGCCATGGTTTGGGCTGGAGTGAAGTGGCTGAGCTGGATGGCTTTGGATGGGCAAGCTACAGCGCAAGCCCCACATCCTTTGCAAAGGACGGCATTCACTGTCATTATCCTGCGCTTCGGATCCAGTTTGAGGGCTCCGAAGGCGCAGGTGGCCTCGCATAGCCCGCATCCGGAGCATATTTCCGGATCTACTTTGCTGGTGACGGCTTCCACTTTTGCCTTGCCTTGCATAAGATACATGAGGGCTGATGAGGCCGCCGCTCTGGCCTGCGCCACACTATCGGCAATGTCTTTGGGCCCCTGACAGGCCCCGGCCAGGAATATCCCATCGCTGGCGGTGTCCACGGGCCTCAGTTTGGGGTGAGCTTCGGCCAGGAAACCGTCAGCGCTGCGGGCGAGCTTCAGAAGGAGGGCTACATCCTCGGTCTCTTTCCTCGGCACGAGCCCCGTGGCCAGGACTACAAGGTCGGCTTCCACTTCCACAGGGCGGCCCAGGAGGGTATCATCGGCCCGGACTATGAGTTTATCACCTTTGCGGTAGATTTCGGAGACGCTTCCGCGGCGATATAGCACCCCTTCCCCACGGACCCGGTCGTAAAACTCTTCCCCTCCTTTGGTGAAGCTGCGGACATCCATATAGAAAACTGTGACTTTAGCGCCGGGGAGTTTCTCTTTGGCCAGCAGAGCTTGTTTGGCTGTGAACATGCAGCATATTCGGGAGCAATAGGGATTGCCCACAGTTTTGTCCCTGGAGCCAACACACTGGATGAAGACCACGCTTTCAGGTTTTTTATTGTTTACTATGATTTCCCCACCGGTGGGGCCATCGGGAGAAACCAGGCGCTCAAACTCCAGGGC
>Ga0105162_1000468_pt1 | contig 26845 bp, 24 predicted proteins | sample JNZ201metaG_FD_81532 | JGI IMG/M metagenome (GOLD analysis project Ga0105162, IMG submission 81532) | Hot spring microbial communities from Jinze hot spring, China to study Microbial Dark Matter (Phase II) - JNZ 20120812A | ecosystem: Environmental > Aquatic > Thermal springs > Hot (42-90C) >...
CTCCTCCACCTCTTATTCAGATACCTGAAATAGAAGTTGCTCCACCACCGGCTATACCAGAAGAAGAAATTGAAAGAGCTGTTGAAATCGCAAAAGATGTCATAAGAACAAATAAAGATTTAGTCATAAACCTCATAAGAAAATGGCTATCTGAAAGATAAAAAACAAATTAATAAATACAAAACAATCCAGTAATAGTTTCGATTTTCTTGACATAATGAAAACTAATCAAAACATTAAAAAAATAACTCACAATAGATTGAATTTTTTGAGTATTTCCGCAAGTTTTTCGTCATCTTTCGCAAGGTCTTTCAGAGCAGAAATCAAATTTGACAACTTCTCTTTGCTCTCCATAATTTCCTTTTCGGAAGATTTTATTTTTTCTTCGTGAGTCGCAATTTCTTTTTCAATTTTTTTGACTTTCTCTTCAAATGGTCTTATCATGGTCCTTCTATCCCATATAGCAAAGGAAATTGTGACAGCTACTATTCCAGCAAACACACTTGCCAAAATCCACATAAAAGTCATCATCTGATCAAACCTTTTGTTAATATCTTCAAACCTTTTATCTATCTGTTCAAATCTCTCATTAAATCTCTTTTCCATCTCAGAGAGTTTTGTTTCTATTCTGATTATTCTGTCTCTATCTTCAAGTGTAAAAGGGACTTCTCTTTTAGTCTGGTTTGTTTCTGCGTTCAAAACCGCTATGTTTGTAAAAACTATAAAAGCACAAAAAAGCAAAATTTCTCCAACTCTTATGTCTTTCACCTTGGACACACCTTAAATTTAAATCTTAATTATTCTTGATTTGCAGAGATTTTTTGCCAAAAAGCATCATTACCTTTGATTTTTGGCGACCGAAAAACTTCCTCCTCACAACAAAAGCTGGAACAACTAAAATTAAAATAACAAACAAAGAGTGATATGAAGAACAACCGTAAGAGACAACTTCTTTACTTACAAAATCACCCGCAAAATTATCAGAAACAATATCAGGTCTGAAAACAGGCGAAGGTAATAACAAAATTCCTAAAACAACGCGAAGCAGATACTCCTTTCAAGCGTTTCCATCTCCAAGCTGACCTGACCCATTATATCCCCAAAACCACAAAGAACCATCTGTTTTCACTACACGGGTATGAGAATAACCCAAAGCAATTTGCACCGCTCCTTCAAAGTATGGAGATGGCGATGTCTTTGCAATCACAACTGCTGAATAATCTGTTTGGGCTGTACTGATATACCCTGAAATAGTAGGTCGTATCCCAGTTCAAACCTGTTATATATCCTTACAGTAGCGTTCTGCGAGAAAATCACCTGTATCAAAATTGAAGAAAACGATGAATTCGTTGATACCTGAACCACAAATTCGCTCTCGTTCGGAGAATTATCTTGCCACCTCAATCCTACTGTATCTGTTGAAACAAAAGAGCATATCAGATTCTTTGGAGCAAGCTCTACTCTCTCAACTACACCATTACAGTTATCGTCGTTATTACTAACATAACCAGAAGAAGTTGAGCAAGATTGAACTGAACTGCTCGGGTTTTCCCATATTCATCTCCATCTTGATCTATGTACCACACATGTGGAGAAGGACAATCTCTTTCATTCAGCGGGTCTTTTCCTGCAAGAATTTCTTTTATGTTATTAGCCCCATCTCCGTCTGTATCAGGAAATTCTACAAGAACCCAACCAGTTATATCAATCTCTGCTGTAAATTCATCTACTTTCACTTTCCCGCTTGCTTCAACAATTGTAACTCCTCTTGCGAAAAACCTCATTCAAACCTACCATTCACCGTTTGCAGGTGGAAGCTCTGCAAAAGCAAAAATTTTACCTCCTACTTCAACAAAAGTAAGCTCTTTCTGAAATTCTATTTGAGATTTTTGTCTTTCCGAGATTCTCGGTGCTCTTGCTGTTATAATCCTACCTGTCCGAAATCTTGCAGTCATAACTCCTGACATATCTTCTTTTTTGAGCTGTGATACATCTTCTGGAAGCTGATATTTGACATAGTTTTTTCAACTATTTTCTTTTCCTCAATGGTCTGAGTGGTTTCTCTCTTTTTACATGCGGGAAGGGAGATGAAAAGCAAAGCATTGCTTTTAATTTGAAACAGAGAAACAAAGATTTCAACAAAAAGTGAAATTTTTCAGATTATATTTTTTTGATGGATAAGTTCTGCTATTTGCACAGCATTGAGAGCAGCTCCTTTTCTCAGGTTATCTGCAACAACCCACATAGCGAGTTCGCCTGTCTCTGTTTTTCTTATTCTTCCGACAAAAACAGCATCTGTTCCGCTTAACTCGTCGGGAGTCGGATAAATGTCTTCTCTGGTATTATTCATAAGAGTTATTCCTTTTGCGGAGCTCAAGACCCTTTCTATATCAGAAGGAGTGAAATCTCTTTGAAGCTCGGCGTATACGACTTCTGAATGGCATACATAAACAGGAACTCTAACACATGTGACATTAACCTTTATGTCTGCTTCCATTATCTTTTTTGTCTCATTCACCATCTTCATCTCCTCTTCGGTGAAGCCATTATCTAACACTTTGCCTATTCTCGGAATGAGGTTGAACGCTATTTTTTTTGGGAAGACACCGGGAACTGTATCTTTTCCTTCAAGATGGGAAACAGTACTTTCGGTGAGCTCGTCAATAGCTTTTTTTCCGGCACCGGAAACAGATTGGTAGGTAGCAACGGAAACTTTTTTCACATAAAAAGCATCGTGAATAGGTTTCAGAGCAACAACAAGTTGTATAGTTGAACAATTGGGATTAGCGATTATTCCTTTTTTGATGTCGTTTATTCTGTGAGGATTGACCTCTGGGACTATCAGGGGAACTTCTGGGTCCATTCGCCATCTTGAAGAGTTATCTATGACTATTGCTCCGTTTTTTGCGAAAAGTGGGGCGAATATTCCGCTTACCGTTGAGCCAGCAGAAAAAAGAGCTATGTGTATTCCTTTGAAATCACCGTTTTCTTTAAGAGCTCTGACTTTTATCTTTTCTCCCTTGAATTCTAATTCTTCGCCTTCTGACCTTTCCGATGCAAAAAGTCTCAGTTCTTTCACGGGAAAATTTCTCTGCTCCAAGGTTTTTATCATTTCTCTTCCGACAAGTCCAGTCGCTCCTACTACCGCTACCGAATACATACATAAGTATGTAATATTATTTTATTCACAATTGGTAATATTCTGAATTAATTGCCCTTAACTTTTCAAAGCGGAGATAAATTAAGTGAGCGAAAATTCAGATTATATGTGAGTTTTCAACGAATTATAAGATCGCACAGCTTCGGAAACCGAGAATAGGTATTTAAAATATGATTGGCTCAATTGCCCTTATTAACTAAATGGTTTCTTACAATCTGGAGGAATAAGTCGGTATTTATTTGCCGTATTCTTTTAGGATTTCCACATAAATCTCTATAACTTCTTTTGCTATTTCTATTTCTCCTTCTATTTTCTCTCCGTTAGATTTTTTTAAAATTTCTTCTGATGAATAAAACCTTTGCAGGTCTGGTTAAGTGTTCTGAGCTCAGAGCTCCAACAAAAATCGTGATAAATTTATTTTTAGCATTTATCTTCATTGGATTTCTGCCTTACGAATTTGAGAATAAATTTAAAAATTTTGGTTTTTCTCATCTGGCTTTTGCGGAGGAGAACAGGCAAAAAGAACTTTCTCCCCCACGCGCTCCTTCCAAACCAACCACTCCTACTCCACCAATTCCTCCTATAACAATTCAGATAGGAGAAGGCAGAGAAGGATTTATAAACTCAATAAGGATAGTTCTCCTCCTCACAATACTGACACTTGCTCCATCACTACTTATACTTATGACCTCCTTCACAAGAATAGTTATAGTCCTTTTCCTTTTGAGGCAGGCAATAGGCATTGTTCAGGTTCCTCCAAACCAAGTACTTATAGGATTAGCATTATTTCTCTCTATTTTTATAATGAAACCTGCTCTTCAAGAAAGTTATTCAAACGCATTCAAACCTTACTCAGAGGGTAAGATTGAAGAAATAGAGTTCATATCAAGGGCTTTTGAGCCGTTCAAAAAATTCATGCTGAAACAGGTAGGAGAGAAAGAGCTTGATGTTTTTCTGAAAATAGCAGGAAAAGGAAGACCATCTTCTCCATCAGAAATTTCAGCAGATGTTCTGATTCCAGCATTTATCATATCTGAAATAAAAAAAGGATTTGAAATAGGATTTTTGATATATATTCCTTTTATAATCATTGATATTGTTATTGCATCAATACTTATGGCTATGGGAATGATAATGGTTCCGCCTATAATACTTTCGGTTCCCTTCAAACTTATAGCTTTTGTCGTAGCAGATGGGTGGACGCTTCTGTCAAGCTCACTTGTAGGAAGTTTTATAAAATAATATCAGAGCAGAAAAAAATCCAGAACCTCTTTATCTCCGTACAGTTCTTTTTCACAGCACAGAAGAGAAAAAATTCTGTGATGCGACTTCATCACAATAAGAGAGTTAGGAAAAATGCAAATCTCATCCCCGCGCGGAAAATTCAATTTTTTTGTCTCATCTACATAAACATAAAGGGATACTCCACAAAAATTCCTCCTCAAATCAGTTTTGAATCCAACATTTTCCAAAATACTCTTTACCTTTTCTGGAATTTTTCCGTAAATCAAGAAAGAAATTTTCTCATCTCTTGTGAGAAATAGAGAAAATACTGCTTCATACCTTTTGAGAGGAACATCTTTGAAAATTCCATCCTCATCATAAACAAAGACCTTTTTAACCTCAATGATTTTATTCATCTGTGAAAAAGTGTTTGCTAATCTATATTTGAAAAATCAGAAAAGATAGGTGAACCTCAACTGAGCTTTGAATGTATTCTTACTTTGCGGTAGTGCAGATTTCAGAGCATCACCAACAATCAAATATCCGAGCTGAGTTCCAAACTCAAAATTCTCTATACCAACTTTCAAAGCCCAATCTATCTCAACTCCAAGGAGACCTTTTTTGGCGGTTCTCCCAAAAGCCGGCTGTCCAGAAACCGGGTCAATAAGTGTATTCTGATTAGAAAAAGCGGACATAACAGATAAATAAGTCCCGATAGCTTCAAACGGGAACAGACCGATCGTAGGCATGACAAACCAAGCACCTTTTACCCCTCCACGAGTTGCAAAATACTCTCCCCCGCTACCAAAAAGCTTGTCAATATTTCCTCCGAACTTTGCAGTATACCTCGCCATAACATCTTCAAAGAGAATAAATCCCGCGTTGTAATCGGGATGTATAGGGATTGATTTTACTTTATCATCTCTGGGATTATCGTCTCCGCTCGCATAACCGCCATCTAAAATCAGTTTTATAAGTCCCGTTTCCCATTTCAGTCGCCCTGCTAGGTTCCATGCTGATACAGAGTACCTTGAAAAGTTCCCCAAAACAGGGATAAGATTTGTTTTCCCTGTGAGGAGGTTACCCTCAAACGCAAGTTCAAGTTCGCTCAAAATTCTGAAGTTGATATACGGTAAAACGAAGTATAATTCTGTACTTTTTGAGGTTGAGTATATAGCACCGCTATACAGAGAGAACTCTACTCTGTCTCCTTTTATCGTAGGTACAATAAAAGGGTCGACAAGGTTCTCTTTTAGCTGTCCTATTTCAGACATCAGGAAGTCAAAACCTAAATCAAATTTGAATTTATCAGTCGGTTTTATTCCGAGCGATATTCTATCTCTTGTGCTTCCAAAATGAGCGTCATCCCATAAATTTCTGAAACCGTTCCCGTCGTTGAAAAATATTCCAAGTCCGTAATGAACCGGCTGACGACCAACAGATAAGCTTATAGGCAAAGTCAAGATACTTCCTATCTCTCCCCAAAATCTCTTCAAAGCAAAAATTCTTGAAATTCCTGAACAGCTTGCGAAGTTTCTTCCTTCATTGTATCTGTCGCACAGAATTTCTCCCTGCGTGAAACCATTTATACCCTCTCCCCATACAACATCGTCAAGAACATCAACCTGTCCGTAAAGAGATAGAGTCGGTGATATTTTCAGTGATGGGTCTAACCTCACTCTTGACTGAACATAATTCGGATTGAAATATCCATCCTTTTCAGGAATGTGCGGTAGATTGGAGAAGAAGAAAAATCTTGTCCTGAAATAACCGTTTATTTTGAACATCTCAGGAATCTCTTGCTCTTCGGCAAAGTTGTATGGGGTAGCAAACTCCTCTTCCTCTTCCTGATTCTGCTGTTCTTCAAGAATTTTTTCTATACTTTCTTCATCTTCGTTTCCTCCTTCGGATTTACCTTCTCCTTCACCTTGCTCGTTTTCATTTTCATCGCTTTGCACTAATTGAATAAGATTCTGCGTGTTTTGAAACGAATAATTTTTAAGATTGCCATGATATATATTTTGGGTTGAAAGGTTCAAAAGCAAAAGTTCAAAAAGCATTCCAAAACACCTCCTCTCAACTCTTTACAAGATATGCTTTTTTTATTTTACTTTACTAAAAACAAACAAAATTTGTTTCATTTAACCCAAGTTTTTTACTAACTTCATTTGATTTCCCATGCTTTTTTAAGGATTATAAAAAATTTTTCCCAATTTTTGCAAAAAAACTAGCAACTTGGGTTGTTTCATTTATTTAAACCAGATTTTGAAATTACGCATTTTCTGGAAGGGACTTTCTCATAATCTGCATAAAGTCATCAATTCCGTTCAGGAGAGGAATTCTCACTTTTCCTTTCTCTGATTCTATATCAACATAGCTCAAATCCTTTGAGAAGATAGCGGAATAAACTTTGAGCTTTCTCATAAGGACTTTGAGCTTTGAGATTTTGACGAAGTTTTCAAGCTCTTGATAAATTTCCTTCTCATCTCTGGAAAATCTTTCAATAATGACTTTTTTGATTTCTTCAACATCATCTTCGCTTTCCGCCATAGCAAAAGCTCTGTAAAAAGATAATCTCACAATTGGATCATCTACGAGCCACTTGGGAATAAAAGCTGGAATGTCAATCTCTACATATGGTTCAAAATCAACTTTTTTGAGTTCAAGCTTTTCTTTCATGCTCTCTATCACTTCCTGCAAGATTTCAATATACAAGTCAAAACCAACAGAATATATGTGTCCCGTTTGCTCTTTGCCAAAGATATTTCCTGCTCCTCTCATCTCCAAGTCCTTCAAAGATAGCTTGAAACCTATGTTATCGTCTGAAAAATTGACAGAATCAATGAAAAATTCAATCCTTGTTTTTGATTTTTGAGAGATGTTATCGGGAATAACAAGATAGCAGAACGCATCTTTATCTCCTCTTCCGACTCTTCCCCTCAGCTGGTAAAGTTCTGAAAGTCCGAAAAGGTCAGCTCTTTCAATAACCATGGTGTTTGCGTTAGGTATATCAAGTCCGAGCGCAACAATTTTTGTCGCAACAAGAATATCTACTTTACCATACATGAAAGCCAAAATTATATCTTCTATGTCTTTCGGTCTCATTTTACCGTGGATTGAGCTTATTCTGGAAGTTGGGAAAATCTTTGCTAATTTCAACATAATGCTTTCAAGTCCAGATATAAAAGGGAAGACGTAGATGACCTGCCCCCCTCTTGCAAGTTCATACTCAATAACATCTTTTAAATTTTTTTCTGGGATAAGAGTTGTGAAAATTGTTCCTCTGTTCAAGGGTTTTGTTTTTATAATAGATATATCTTTCAGTCCAGAAAGAGCCATTTTCAAAGTTCTCGGTATAGGAGTTGCGGTAAGCGATATCACATCACATGTTGCTCTTATACGATTTATCTTCTCTTTATGTGATACGCCAAACCTCTGTTCTTCGTCTATTATCAGAAGTCCGAGGTTTTTAAAATAGGGGAGAATGTTCAAAACCTTGTGAGTTCCGATAACTATATCAATTTTTCCCTCTCTGATCTTCCGTATTATTTCTTTTTCTTCCTTTTCGGGAGTGAGGCGGGAGAGCATAGCTATTTCAAATGGAAAGTCGTAAAATCTCTGTTTAAAAGTCATGTGGTGCTGGAGCGCAAGGGGGGTTGTAGGAGCAATAAATGCAACCTGCTTTCCCGAGTAGGCACAAATAGCAGAAGCACGCAAAGCGATTTCTGTTTTGCCAACGCCAGAATCCCCTATGATAATCCTATCTGCTGGATAATCCTTTTCGCAAAGATCCTCTACTATCTCCTCTATGGCTTTTTTCTGGTCAGGTGTCTCCTCAAACAAAAATGTTTGAGAAAGGTGCGATAAAATATCATCTGCCCTGAAATACGGAGGTCTTTTTATAGCTCTCCTCAAAGCTATAGCACGCATAAAATGAGAAAGCTGTCTTTCTATAAATTGTTTAACTCTCTTTTTTCTCAGAGCAAATGTTTTCCCCCCAAGCTCATCAAGAGGAGGATTATCTATACCTATGTACTTATGAAGTAGAGAAATATCTTCTGCCCTTATGTAGAGCATCGCAGAATCTTTGTATTCTATCTTCAAAAATTCTCTTCCATACTCTATCGTTGTTCCTCTAAAAATCCCTATTCCGTGAACTTTATGGACAACATACGTTCCTTCTTGTAGCTCTTCAAGATTTATCGGAGGGAGTTTTGGTTTTGTTTCCTTTTTCTTTTTGGAAGAAAAAAGCTCAAAAGATACAACTGCAAACTTCCTTTCAGGAATAATGAACGGGTATGGAAGATTTACTGCTCTTTTTGTCTTCGTTCCAAGACCTTTTGCGAATTCTTCTTCATAAGAATCTCTGACGACAAAGATTATTTCATATCCCTTTGAGAGAAGTTCTTCGATATTTTCTTTTCCTTTTAGAAAATCTTTCGCATCCAAAATTTTCAGAGATAAAACTTCTTCAAGCAATTTCAAGCTTTGTGTTTTCTTTGAGTGTTCATCACAGAGCTCACCTTTGCAGAAGCAAAAAACGTTTTCAAAATAATCTGAAACCTTTACAGATTTTACATCTGTTCTTGAATCAATGCGAAAGCTCTTCAATCTTTCTATCTTGTATTCGTCTTGATGAATAAGATATATTTTCTCAACAACATCAAAAAATAGCTCAATCCTAATCTTTTTACCTTTCTTTATAACTATTTCAAAAACATCTCCGACAAGAGAAAAATCTCCTTCTTCATAAGGGTCAAAACTCACTCTTGAATATCCGTTTTTCACAAGAAATGTCAAGATATATTCTGGCTTTATTTTCATCTGCTCTTCAAGATGTAGGGAGTTTTGGGGGAGCTGAAAGAAATCAGATAGCTTTGAAGGATTGTCAAGAACCAAAATACCATCTCCGGGGAAATAAGAGAATTTTTTACCTTTGATTGTAAGAGAGGCGGAAAAAAACTTTGCTTCTTCCTTGTTCCGAAAAACAAAAATAGAACTATCCGGAACATCAAAGATGAACGGTATTGCAGATATTTGAGCTAACTTCATCTTTGATACAAAATAAAAACTTTCTCTAAATCGCAAAAAGATTAACAAAGATACAATTTTTTGTCTATATTAACTCCTACGCTCTTTGCAAGAAGAGTTAGGATAAAATTCCATAAAAAACATCTTATATTTTCATAGGGGTTGTTTTTAAATTCCCCCAATTTCTATTTCTCCGGCAAGAATGTCGTCCTCTGAGGTAGCTTTTTATATATATTTTCTGATTAGCATGAAAATCTTATGGGTTGTGTTATAAGAAAGGTTTAGCTCTTTTGAGGCTCTTATTATAGAGACTTCAAGCTCAAAAAGCTTAAGAGCTAGGACAAATTTAGTGAAAGGGACTTTTAAGTCTTCAAGAATACTGTATTTTCTGGTGCTCCACTCTTTTTTGTAGCGATAACATTTAAAGGAGTTTCTTCTGACCTTGCCAAAGTGTAGCCTGCTACAGTAAGGGCATTGTGTGAAGGACCTTAGAACACCTTTTTTCTCAAGAATTCTTCTGCTTTCCGCTCATTTGCTATAACTTCTGATAGAGTTAATAAATCCATCTGCCACCTCCTAATTTAATTATACAAAGAGTAGAATATTTTAAGCACACTATATGAAGTTATTTTATCTCACAATCTTTCACTATGTTCATGTCAATCACCCACTAATTATAAATAAATAATTTTTCTCCGCAAAGTGTTGGAATTGAGCCAGTTTTCTTATTTGCTTTTTAGTGGTGTTAAAATAAGAAACCCAGCAAAATTTTGAGTAAATAATAACTAACAGACCATCTTAGTAGAAGCATTGGAGTACAATGGCTTCAAGAAATAAGTAGAAAAGAAAAGCAAAAATGCCTTCATATTGGAAATAGCTATTTATAAAAATCCTATCCTAAAATCTACATTTTAAAGAGCGAACTTTTAATATAACCAAGTATAACCAAGAATGAGCTCAAAAGTAAATTGGAGAAACTTTTTCTCAAATCTCTATCAATCTTATAAGCCAGATTATGTAAGAAGCGGATACGGTTCAGAGTTTGCTCTCTTTCTCAGAAAGCTCGTCATAAAAAGAGCAAAAGAGAAGTTTTACAAAAACGGTATTGTTCTTGATATAGGTTGCGGAATAGGTAATTTTTCACAATACTTTCCAAAAGAAAAGTATGTAGGAATAGATATAGTTAAAAAGGCGATTCAAGAGGCAAAAGAAAAATATGCTCTAAATTTACTGCTCTCTGATGCACAAAAATTACCGTTCAAGAAAGATTCGTTTTCATTTGTAATAGCAGTAGAGGTCCTGCAATACATTGAAAACAAAGATTTATTTTTTGAAGAAGTTCTGAGAGTTATGAAATCTGATGGGAATTGTGTTCTGATAACCCAGAACCCTGATTCAATAATATGGAAATTGAGAATGAAAAAGAGAGGCAGGTCTCCGCTTCTTTTCGCAAGCATTGAAGAAATAGAGAGAATTTTGGGAAAAGACAAGATAATGATTTTGGGAGGAATATATACCCCTTTTGACTTTCTACTTCTTCTCTCTCTCCCGAACTTTCCCAAAGAATTCATAAAACAATTTGCAAAGTCATTTTATGTTGTGTTCAGAAAATAGATAAATTATTGGTAAAGTTATGAGCGAGCTTTCAAAAATGAAGAAGGAAGAAGAAAAATATAACATAAGAAAAACAAAAGGAAAAATCGCGGAAGATATCGCATGCCAATACCTTGAAAACAAAGGTTATAAAATCATAAAGAGAAATTTCAGGACAAGATACGGAGAGATAGACATAATAGCTTTGTCTCCTTCAAATGTGCTATGTTTTGTTGAAGTAAAAAGTGCGGAGAAAAATTCCAAACACCCCGAAGAATCAATAAACCAGAGAAAAATAAGCAAAATCTTGAAAAACGCTGAAATATTCATCTCACAGAACAAAGAATTTTCTCAACTTGAAACGAGATTTGATGTAATAACGATAAAAAATAGTGAGATAAATCATATAGAAGACGCGTTCTCAGAAAGTGATTTGTAGCAAGGGAAAAGTTATGCGAAATCATCGTCAGTCAAATCTTTTTAGCTTTGAGCATGTTCATTTTGCAGAGGTTGATAAAAAATTAAAATAAAACTTTGCTCAACAGCGAACATACTACTACTCTTTCCCACTCAAATTAGCTTCACTTCATCGCCAAATTCGCAAGCCTGCCAACCATTATGCGAAAAAGATTTTCATAAAAATATAGTAGAGAGCTGAGTTCAAGAGAGTAATTGGAAACCCAAACTTTACAAATTCAAAAAACCTTATTCCTTCGCCTTTTCTTTTTTCTGATGCCTGAATTATTATAACATTGCTCGCAGCACCCAAAATCGTGAGGTTACCAGCAATAGTACTTGATACGGCTAAAACCAAGAGAGAAAAAATATCTTCCCTGCTAAGTGAAGGCAAAATAAGCATAGTAAGTGGGACATTAGATACAAGCTGGCTCAAAAGAATTCCAGCACCAAAAAGATAAAGATGCGAGGTGAGGTCAAATTGAAATATGAGTTTCTGGAATAATTTTGTTTCCCATACTGATTTCATAAGGACAAACATTGAGACAAAGAAAATAAGAGTTTTCCAATCAACATTTTTAAGTACTCTCAAAGTCCTTCCACCAAAGAGCAAAACCGGTAAAGCCGAAACAAAAGTTATATAATGTATAGGGAATTTTATATCCAGTCCAAGAAAAATTGCAATGGTTCTGAAAACTATGAGCATAATAAGTAAAGTCATTGAGAGTTTAGAGACAATCTCAAGTCTCTTTTGAGATTTTTCAAAAGAACGCTCGGTCTCCAAAAATTCTTTGCCCTGAACAAAATCTTTCATCTCTGAAAAACTTATCTTGAAATCTTTTATCCTGTAAAGAGTTTTAAGAAAAAAAGGAGTAATCACAAGATTCACAACAGTTGGAGCAAAAAGATAGATAAAAAATATCCAAAATTCATTGCCGAAATTTCCATAATGAGCTATGAGGAAGTTCTGCGGATTTCCTATGGGACTCATTACGCTACCTATCGTAACCGAGAAAGCAAGAAGAAGCAAAAAGAACTTTTCGTCAACCCCACAAATTCGTGAGATATAAATGCCAACGGGAGTTGCTATTATAGCCACAGTATCGTTCATCAAAATTGCAGATGAGAACCCCATGAGCAAACTGAAAAATAGAATAAGATGACCAAAACTCTTCACTCTTTTTAAGATACCATAGGACAGCTTTTGAAGATATCCGCTTTCTTCAAGAGCAGAACCTATAACAAACATACTGAAAAGAAACAAAATAACATCAAAATCAATGGCCCTAAAAGCTTCTTGAAGAGAAATTCCACCAGATAAGATAACAATGAAGGAACCAATAACCATAGCTTGCCATATCTCAAACTTGATACCTCTCAAACTTCTCAAAGAGATAAGAACGATAACAAGAGCAAGAGATAGTACAGGAACAAACTCCCGAAGAAACATCTTAAAATTTCAAAAATATAAAACAAAAGAAACAAAAAATGAGAAAAACAAAATTTTAGCTATCAAAATATCTAAGTATCAGGTTTGATATAATTGTGAATTTTCCAGAATGCAGGTGATAGAAGAGATAAAAAAAATTTTTGAAGAGATTATCCTATCACTTTCCAGAATATACCAAGTAATCGTTTCATCAGAAGAAGGAATCTTTTCAAAAGAAATAGAAGAAAATTTAGATAAGTTGAAAGAGTTATTCCAGGCATTACAAAAGAATCTTTCCGACCTTTTAAACAAGAAGGATGTCCAGCCAGTAGATATTTCAGAAATAATAAACCTATGCGCAAAGGCAGGAGATATATCAGAAAAAATTGAAAGCAAACTGAAAGATATAGCGGAAAAAGACGCAAAGAAAATAGAATCTCTAATGAGATTGCAGGAACAGATAAAATCGGCTCTATCATTTATCTCAAAAGGGAAAAAATTAGAGTTCAAAACCTAAAACAGGAAAAACAGACCATTTCACCTTATTCCTAACTGACCATGCAAATTACTCCCTTGACAGAAAACTTTACCATTTTTCTTGACATAGCAAAAGTGATATGCCCCCAAAGATAGAGATATAACATCATCATCTATCTTGAAAGGTGAAGGATAGTGAATTGAATTCCAGCACCAAAGAGAACCATCTTGTTTTATAGCACAACCAAAAGCATTACCTATATCTGCAAAAATAACATCGTCTAAAACTTTTCTCGGAGGATAAATTATCTCATCACTACCAAATTCTCTTCCGAAGCACCAAAGGGAATTATCTTTTTTCAGGAAACATGTCTGATATCCATCTCCGGCATAAACATTCAAGACATCAAACGCAAACGATTCACGACCTTCGTAGTTTACGAAAGAAGTCGCCGTCTGGTTATACATATTCCAACCACAGCACTTTAAAGTTCCGTCTTTTTTGAGATAGCACGAATGTCCGCCCCCATAGGGAAAAGAAATAATATCTCCGATAGCACCGTAATATCCCCCACAGGTAAAAGATACAACTTCACCAGTTATAAAGGAAGGAGAGGTTTTAGGTATATTTGTTCCATCACACAACTCGCCAAACTTATTATTTCCCCAGCACCAGAGAGAATTATCATTCTTCAAAATACATCCGTGAGATTGAGCAAGAGATAAAGATTTCACTTCATCTGCTATCTTTGTTGGATTGAGATTACAGTTTTTATTTTCTTTATTGTACTCATCACACGAATGTGTTCCCATTCCTCCATCTCCAAGTATCCCTCCGTTTAAACCCCAGCACCAGAGAGAACTATCTTTTTTGATTGTACAAGTTCTTCCAAACGAAGCAGAAACATAGATAACATCGTTCATAACCTTCGTAGGAAGGAACTTCTGGTTTAAAGGTAAATTTCCATTTATAGCTCCTTCGTAATTAGTTCCCCAGCACCAAAGGGAACCATCTTTTTTTATCGCGCATGTGTGATATTGACCAGCAGAAACAGAAATAAATTCATCTAATCCTCTAACTTCAACAGGAGAGGAGTAGTAATCATTAGTATGCTCTTTTTTCTCACATGAGTATGCTAAAAATAAAAGTAAGATAGAAAGGTAGATTTTCAATTCAGAAAAATCAAAAGCATAAAAGATTTTCCAATTCTTCATAAACTTGCTTATCCCTCGTTAATAGTAAATTTAATAAAAGTTTTCAGGACAGAATTATTATTCCTTTTTCAGAAGAAAATGGACTTAAAGATAAATCCAGATGAGGCAGAACACCGAAAAATTAAGAGAAAAATTTCATCTTTGAAATCGTCTTTGAGAGAAAGAAAAGTTCTCACAAAAGTTCTTGAAAACATAGCTTGGCTACTTGCGGATAAGGTTATAAGGTTTGGCATAACGATGGTGATATCTGTTCTCGTAGCGAGATACCTTGGACCCGAAAAGTACGGTATTTTGAGTTATGCTTCTGCGCTGACTTTTTTAGTTCTTCCCTTAGCCACACTATCTTTTGATCCATTAATCATAAGGGAGCTTTCACAGAAGGAGGGAAAAATTATGATTTTGGAAAACGCCTTTACTTTGAGGTTTATAAGCTCTATCCTATGCGTTGCTTCTCTCACTCTATTTTCTATTTTAAATGAAAAAGACATGACCGCAAAAAAAAGTATAATAATCTCTTCTCTTTCTCTTATTTTTTATTCCGCATACGTTATTGACCTTTACTACCAATCTCTTCTCAAAAATTCTATTTCTGTACTTGTTTTCATATTTGGAACAATAATTTCTTCTGCTATAAAAATACTTTTCATTTTGACGAAAAGAGATGTTATATTCTTTGTTTTTGCAAATATCACAGAACAAATAATTTCTGCTTTTGCTTTTATTATTGTTTTTCGGATCAGAGAAAAAAGCTTATTCCCAAAATTCTCTCTATCCATATCAAAGGGGATATTTTTTAATTCTTTACCTCTTATTGTAGTTGGTGTTATGAACTCAATACAGGCAAGAATTGACCAGGTTTTTATCAATAACATGATAAGTTCTCGCGAGTTAGGATACTATTCAGCAGCGCTGAAAATAATTGAAATCTTATCATCTATACCTATGGCCTTGTTTCAGGTATCCCTTCCACCAATAGCCGAAGCAAAAAAAGTAAGCGAGGAAATATATGTATCAAGATTGAAAAGAGTTTATAGAGCTGTAATAACAATAACCTTTGGTCTTTGCATCATAACCGCAATATTTTCAAAACAAACAATAGATTTTGTCTTTGGTAAAGAATACGAACTCTCTTCAACTTTCCTACTGCTACTCAGTCCAAGATTAATCCTGAGTGGAATAGGTGTTGTAAGGGGCATATACATAACATGTGAAAACGCATTTTATTATTATCTCATTTCGTCTGCTGTAGGAGCTATCTTAAATCTGATTTTCAACCTTATCTTTATACCGAAGTTCGGAGTAGTAGGAGCTATAGTGTCTTCTCTTACATCTTTCACTATCTCAACGGTTGTTTTAGATGTACTGTTCCCGAAAATGAGAGGGAATGTGAAAATAATGATAAAAAGCGTACTGCCTTTGAGTTGGAGATAGATCTCTCGGCAGTTATTTTCTCAGATTTCCGAAAAAAATTTCCTAACGCAACATACTTTTTAATCTTCTCAGGTCCTCTTCTACCATTATTCTTATGAGCTCTTCAAAAGTTGTTCTCGGTTCCCATCCAAGCTTTTTCTTAGCTTTTGAGTAGTCACCACGAAGTTCGTTTATTTCACCTGGTCTATACAATTTTTCATCTATAACAACATAGTCCCGCCAGTCAAGACCGACATAGCTGAAAGCTAATTCAACAAGCTCTCTTACAGAATGAGTTTTACATGTTGCTATGACATAATCATCTGGTTCATCTTGCTGGAGCATAAGCCACATAGCCTCAACATATTCCGGAGCATATCCCCAGTCCCTCTTTGCATCAAGGTTTCCGAGTCGGAGTTCCTTAGCAAGTCCCAATTTGATCTTTGCTACGGTGTAAGATACCTTTCTTGTGACGAACTCCACACCCCTTCTTGGGGATTCATGATTAAAAAGTATTCCGTTTACAGCGAAGATGTTGTATGTCTCACGGTAATTTCTTGTAAGGTGAAATCCTGCAAGTTTTGATATACCATAGGGCGAACGAGGATAAAAAGGAGTTGATTCATTCTGTGGCGACTCCTTTGCATTCCCGAACATCTCACTTGATGCAGCAAAGTAAAACTTACAATCAGGGGCTCTTTCTTTGATAGCAGAAAGAATAAAATGGGTTCCATTTATATTCACATTCATAGTTGAGAACTCATCTTCAAAAGAATAGCTAACATAGCTTTGAGAAGCAAGATGATAGCACTCATCCGGCTTCACCTCTTCAACAACCTTGAAAATACTTGCATAGCTTTCAAGAGAAGCAGGATGCAAGATAATTTTATCAAGTATATGTTTTATTCTCCACAACCTGTGTTCGGGGTCCTCAAAAGCAACACGTCTTACAATACCGTGGACCTCGTACCCCTTTGACAGCAAAAACTCGGCAAGGTAAGAGCCATCTTGACCTGTTATCCCTGTAATCAGGGCTTTTTTCTTCTTTCCCACAAAATACAATTTAAGTCAAATAAAAATAACTCTGTTTCTCTTCAATTCCTTTGAAAAAAAGTGTGTGAAGAACCTTCGCACATTGCCTCCATTGTGGTAATAAGCATATTGGTAAAGTCAGAAGGAAATTCTTAAAATGCTTTCGTTGTAAGCGATAATGGAGTATCCGAAAAGGTAGTATCCTTGAAAATCTTAAAATCCCTTTGGCTAAGTTCATATTAGCCCTTAAACTCTTTGATTTGGAAGTTCCTGTATTGAGAGATTCAAGAGAACTAAACCTTGCTTACAATACTACTGATTTTTCATAAGGAAGCGAATATATGAGGTTGCTTGCAAGGATGATATACTTGGGGGCAAGGTAGAGATGGATGAGAGTTATTTGGTGGGAAAATCAAAAGGCAGGAGAGGTATAGGAGTTTGTGGTAAGATACCTGTATTTGGCATATTGTAAAGAGGTGGAAAAGTGAAGGTGGAAATAGTCAAAGGACGAATGGTCTGAAACTATACTAAAAGAAACGATAAAGAAGATCAAGAGAAGAGTTTGGTTATGTATGGATTTAAACATGATGAGGATTGATCACAGTTAGGAGATTTGCTGATGGGAAAGTTTATATAAATGGCATAGAGGGATTTTGGGGTTATGCGAACGAGAGATTATTAAATTATCGTGTGTTAAAGAGGGATTTATTTGAAGAATTGTTAAGGATTGTTGGCGGTGGAATAAATTGAGCAATCACCAAATTTTTTCTACTCCAGATTTTCCGAACCCACTTTCTAGTTGTTTGGAACGGTTATCTCTATTTCTCTTTCGTTATCTCTTTCCAGCACTCTGATTTTTATGATGATGTAACTTTCGTCTTTATAGTGATTTATATCTAGCTTTTCAGCCCACTCGACAAAGATCACATAATCTCCATGACTTATTTTCTCGTATATGTAGTTCAGAATATCTCCTAAATCTTCTTCTCTATCAATCCTGTAAAGGTCAACATGGGCGATATTTTTTTCCTCTCCGTAATACTCCTGAATTATTGAGAATGTTGGAGATGTTATTTCATCTTCTGGCACTCCGAAAACTTTTGACACGCCCTTGACAAAAAGTGTCTTTCCACTTCCAAGCTCACCAAAAAGAAGGAAAAGCTTCTTTTCCCTAAATCTTGAAGCTACTGTTGAAGCTATCTCTTTCGTTTCCTCAGGAGAGCGAGAGATAAAGGTTAGCTTTTCCACTTTATAGTGCAACCTACGGGAGGTGTTTCCTGAATTTCTGGTTTCTTGCCTTCAAGCAAGCTCTTTATAGCGGATTCAAAGTAGTGGTTTTTAACTTTGTTTTCATCTTCCCAGTTATCATCAGGTGCTCCGTGATAGACGAGCTTTCCTTCTGAGTCAAACAGGAATATTTCGGGAGTTCTCTGAGCTCCGTAAGCTTTTGGGACACTCTGACTCTCATCAAAAAGATAAGGGAATGGATAACCTTTTTCTTCGGCTCTCTTTTTCATATTCTCAAAGGAATCTTCCGGATACTTTTTCGGATCGTTTGCACAAATAAGGATAAAATCAACCTTATCTTTATATTTTTTCCCGAGCTTTATTATTCTATCTTCCCAAGCTTTGACATAAGGACAGTGATTCGCCCAGAATATAATCGCTTTCGGTTTCTTCGGGTCAAATGAAGAAAGAGAATAAACCTTGCCATCAACCCCAGGAAGTTTAAAATCAATTATCTTATCTCCTATCTTCATAGCAATATATTTTTATGAAGGAGAGATGAAATCTTTGATTTTTCAATTTTTTGAACTTTCTTTTCAATCCGAAGATGAAGACAAAACTTAAAGAAAAATTAATAAATTCAACATTGATGAGAAATTCAAAATATTGATGAAAAAATTTAGATTGTGTTTTAGATTATGCCAGCCGAAGTGGGAAAAATAAAAATTTTACCTGAGAAAGTAGCAAACCTGATAGCAGCGGGAGAGGTAGTTGAAAGACCTGCTTCTGTTGTGAAAGAACTCATAGAAAACTCAATAGATGCTGGAGCGAGAAAAATAGAAGTTTCTGTAAAAGGCAGAGATGAAATTTCGGTTTTTGATGATGGAGAAGGAATGAGCGAGGGAGATCTGCTTCTATGTTTCCAAAAACACGCAACAAGCAAAATAAGCTCAGAAGAAGACCTGAACTCAATATCAACGTTTGGATTCCGCGGAGAAGCTCTGCATGCAATATCTCTTGTATCAAAAATGGTCATAAGAACAAAAAGAGAAAATGATGAAATTGGAACAGAAATAAGTATAGAGGGAGGAAAACTCAAAAGCATAAAAAAAGTATATATTGATACAGGGACTCATGTCATAGTAAAAGATATTTTCTTCAACACTCCTGCGAGAAAAAAATTTCTCTCAAAAGAAAATGTTGAGTTCTCATACATCGTAGATGTCTTCTCAAGATTTGCTCTCGCTTTTCCAAATCTATATCTCAAACTGATAAAAGACGGGGAGATAGTTTTAAACCTTAAACCGAAAAGAACTCTTTCAGATACAATATCATCTATTTTCGGAAGTGAATCCCTTAAAAAAGATAAGTTTGAACTCCTTCTATCCATAGGAGATATAAGTGTAGAAGGAATTATATGGAAAGATAAAGTAGGAGTAGGCAGATGGATATTCGTAAACAAAAGATATGTGAGAGATAAGACGGTATTTTCTGCTATATCTAAGTTCAATTTTCTCAAAAGCAGTGATTTCACAATTTTCATAAGCTGTCCCCCAGAATTCTATGATGTAAATGTCAATCCGACTAAAACAGAGATAAGATGGAGAGCTCCCGCAAAAATAAAAGAGATAATAATAACCGCAATAGAAGAATCTATAAGGCACAGATTCAAAAAAGATTATCTTGAAGAAAAAAAATATGAGCAAATATCAGGGGCGAAAACACAGTTCACAGAAAAAGATAGTAAAGAAGAAAAAATCTCCCAAACAGAAATCAAACAAAATAAAAATGAGCAAACCAAAGCCCAAGAAGATGCAAAAATGCTCAAAACCTCACCAAAAATACTCACAATACTCAGGGGAATAATAGCAGTAGTAGAGTGGGAAGGAGAACTTTACCTCGTTGATATACATGCCTACCATGAAGGAAAAATATACGCATCTTTAAAAGAAAAATTTCAGAACAAAAAGACAGAAAAATTAAGATTTGTAACTCCATTTGAAGTGGAAGTCCCAAAAAAAACAGCAGAAATAATAAAAGAAATAAAAAACGAGCTATACGAAATGGGAATAGAAGCTGAGTTTGAAGAAAATAAAATAATTGTGAAAGCAATACCTTTTTATCTATCAGGAGCCGATCTCAAAGATTTCTTTATAGAGGTGGAGGAAGGATTAGATAACAAGAAGATAGAAAAATTTCTTGCCGGGAACTCGTGCAGAACAGCTCTGAGAAAGGGAGACAGAATAAACGTATGGGACGTGTCGGCAATTTTGAGCGACTTTGATGTGAATCAAAGATGCCCCCACGGGAGACCAGCGGTCATAAAACTTGATATTGATGAAATAGAAGAAAAATTCGGAAGATGCTAAAAAAGTTTCTACCTTAAAACAGAAAAAGGTCTACGATCTCTGGTCGATTGGCACATAGTTAATTTCTTCTGGACCCGTGTATATTATTCTTGGTCTGAAAATCCTGTTATCTTTTAGCTGTTCAAGAATATGAGCAAGCCATCCGACTATTCTTCCCGTAGCAAAAATAGGAGTAAACATTCTTGGCTCTATACCAAGATAACTCATCACTATTCCCGAGAAGAAATCAACATTTGGATAAATTCCTTTTTGCCCCATATTCTCTATCATAAACTTTTCTATTCTTTTGCCTATTTCAAGCCAGTGTTTCACTCTGCTATTTTTTTCTGCGAGTTTTTCTGCTATTGATTTCAAAATAGCAGCGCGAGGGTCATAGTTTTTATACACCCTGTGCCCAAATCCCGGGATCTTCTCCTTCCTTGGTAACTTTGATCTAACATATTGTTCTACATTAGAAGGGTCTTTTATCTCGCTCAGCATGTTCATAACATCTTCATTAGCTCCACCGTGCAGAGGTCCTTTCAAGCTTCCTATCGCAGCAACAACAGCAGAATATATATCTGTAAAAGAAGATACGACAACCCTTGCTGAGAAGGTAGAGGCGTTTATTTCATGCTCGGCGTGCAGAATAAGTATTATATCAAATATCCTCTCTTCTTCTTCTGATGGTTTTTGACCTTTATACATCCACAACCAATTTGCAGACATAGAAACATCTTCAAGGGGATGAACCGGTTCAAGCCCTTTTATAACTCTTCCTATTGAAGCTGTTATAGTGTGCAACTTTGATATAAGACGAAGCGCCTTTATGTAGTTCAAATTGTCTGTGTTGATTTCGGCTTCCTCATCAAAAATAGAAAGATAATCAACAGCTAACCTCAAAATAGCCATAGGATGGACTCCATATCTTGCAGAGCTCCTGATAATTGAATAAACCTCAGACGGAACCTCTCTGTAAGAGTAAAGAAGTTTTTTGAAATCCCTCAGCTCTCTTTCGGTTGGGAGCCTATCGTGAAGCAAGAGAAAACAGACCTCTTCATAAGTAGAATTTTCGGCAAGTTGCTCTATTGGTATTCCCACATAAGCCAAATAACCTCTTTCACCATCTATGAAACATTTTTTAGATTCACCTATTATCACCCCTTCAAGGCCCTTTGAATATGAAGGTTTTCCATCTTTACCTGACTTTTCAGAAACATAAGACATAAAGATTTTCTCCTCCTTCCTGCGAAAATTTTATCTCTTATTTGGACAAGTTTAAAAATAAACAGGAAAGTTTCAATTTTCTGTGGCATATTTAAAAACCTTACATCCGAAAACATCATCAAGGTTGATCTCATCTCCGAGAAGTTTTGAGTATTCAAGATAGTAAGAAAGAGCTCTCATAGTGTAAAAACGTGTCTGCCTGTAAGGTATATTTTCAAGGAATAGCTCTGGATTTGAACAGATTATATCTTTCATGTCCTCTTGCCATTTTTTAACTGCATTGGGTCCGGCATTATATGCAGCTACTGCGAGCATATAAGAGCCAAGCATATTTTTGAGCTTCCAGATGTAGTAAGTACCAGCTTTTATATTTATTTCTGGCTCAAATAAAAAATCCTGCACAAAAGGAATTTTCATCTCATAGAAAACCTCTCTTGCTGTTGGTGAGATTATCTGCATAACTCCGATAGCACGAGAAGGAGAGATTGCAATAGGATTAAAATGCGACTCTATGAGAGCTATTGAAAATATGAGCGCTCGCGGAACTTTATACATAGATGATGCTTTTGATACCTCCCTGACGAATGATACAGGAAGAGGAGAATAAACTGAAAAAGTAGAGCGAAAATCAGCTTGTGGGAGAAAATATCTGAAAAATCCTCTTAATTTCAACCAAGAAATCTCCTCCTTTGTAAAAGAAAGAGAATTCAAGATTGAATTTATCAGACCATAAGCCAAAGATGAATCAGAAAGATAAATTTTCAAAAAATATAACTCCTCTGCCCTTCTTGATGGTGGTGGGAAATCAATATTTTCTATATCAATTTTTCCTGAATCATCAAACCTCAGATTAGAAAAACCCTCTTTATACTTATCTATGAGAAATAAAAAGCCCTCTGGCTTATATGATATTTTGAAATTAAAAATGTGATGTAGAATGTATCTTGCCCTGTTTTTTATGTCTTCGTAAGGAGATTGAGATGCCGAAAGAAGTAGTTTTTGCGATTCGGTGTGCATTTTTTGCTTCTCCTCATCATTTTGAATCGTAAGACCTCTCAGGTATTTTTCTACTGCAAGCTTTACCGCAAGGTCTCCAGCCAACCTTTCAGAAGAGAATAATTCAATGTATTTACGAGCAAAACTCTCAAATCTCTCCGCATCTGGGTATTTTTTTCTCGCATAAGAAAAAAGCAAAATAACATAAAGTTTTTCAAGATTTTCTTTTTTTCTTTCTTTATCAATGATACTTTCAGCGTATGATATAGCTTTCTCGTACTCTCCCAGTCCAAAATAAGCTCTGGCAATTTTCAGCTTATCATCCGTCCATATCAAAACATCTCTATACATTCCCCTCTGAAAAAGTGCATCTACAATCTTTTCTCTGTGATTTGGGTCAAGAGATTCTTTCAAACTTTTACCGTATAACCTCTGCGAGAAATCCTCTGCTCTTTTGATTCTATCCTGATAATAAGGAATAAAATCACGGGGGTTTATCAGACTATCTAAATACCCATAAAGGAAAAGCTTTGCTCTTTCTTTGAGGTTCTCACTTTCATATATCTTCCCTCTTTCTCTGAGGAATATGATTTTTCTTTCAAGACAAGTGAGAGCAAGCTCAAAAAATTCTGGAACATAAGATTTAGGTAAAGCGAAATACTCACTTTCAAATCTCTCACATATTTTCTGCTCTTTGCCCATCTGGAAAGCTATGTAAGCGAGGAGTTGCAAAACAAGGTCGTAAAAAACAAAATAGCTTGTTATAGATGTAAGATATTTTTCAGCTTCGGAAAAGTTGCCGAGCATGATGTAGGCTCTTCCGATATAATACTTTGCCCAATCCCTAAAATATGTATCTAATCCACTTTCCAGAAGGAAAATAGCTCTATCATAGAGCTTATAGTCAGCAAGAAGTTTGAGGCCATAAGCGAATTTAGCGATATTGACTTCATTTTCTTTTGGCTCTCTTTCTATTATTTTCCCCAAAGCGCTTCCGGGACCGAACCAAAACCGAAAGGAAAAAGCAGTTAGGAGAACGAATTTCAAAATAAGATTTTTGAAAACTCCTTTCAGCAAACGCATAAAAGAAATTTTATACATTTGACAGAAAATGAATAATTTGAGACACTGCTCATTCCTTAAAATTTTCTTTCCCCTAAATTCTTATCTTTTATATCTGTTAAAAATATAGATTAAAATTCTTTAAAATATCGGAGAGGTAAAAAATATGAAAGAGAGGAGAAAAAGAGTTCCGAAAGATGAAAGAAGAAGAAAAATCCTTGAGCTATCAAAGAAAGTATTTGCAAAGTATGGATTCAGAAAGACGATAATGGAAGACATAGCGCACGAAATAGGATTTACAGCGGCAGCAATATACTACTACTTTGATTCAAAAGAAGAACTTTTCAGAGAAGCGATTTCAGACGAAATAGGAAAAGTAATTTCAAAGATTGAAGAAGAGATAAAGAATTTTCAGTCCCCCCGAGAAAAGCTCATAAAAATGATAGAGATAAAAGTTGAAGGAACGAGAGAACTTATAAAGATGTTCGGAATATCAGATGAGATAGTCGGAGAGCTCAAAAGCGAGATAGACAGGTTAGGATTAAAAGAGCTTGCTTCAAGAGAATACAAGGTAATAGAAGAAATAATAAAAGAAGGGATTGAGAAAGGAGTTTTCAGAGAAGTAGATATAAGAAAAGCTGCATTTGTGATAAATGTTATAACGAAAGAGCTTGCGTCAAGACAGTATAAGAAAAAAGAAATAGAAGACATAGTTGATATAATCTTGAAAGGATTGGAGAAAAGTTCTTGAAACTCATCCTTTGAATATGCCAGCACCAAAAACACCGCTCATTTCAGCAGACGCAATAGTTGAGCATCAAAATTCATTAGTTCTTATAGAGAGAAAAAACCCCCCTTATGGATTAGCTCTGCCCGGAGGATTTATTGAAATAGGAGAAGATGTGAAAACCGCAGTTTTAAGAGAACTGAAAGAAGAAACGGGACTTGATGCAAAAGTAAAAGCAATGCTCGGAGTATACTCCGATCCGAAAAGAGACCCAAGAGGTCATGTGATAACTCTTGTCTTTATATGCGAATCAGAAGACATATCCAAACTAAAAGGGGGAGATGATGCCAAAAGAGCTTTCCTGATAGAGATAGAAAAAATACCATTTGAAAAGCTCGTCTTTGACCACTCACAGATAATAAAAGATTACCTTGAATGGAAAAAGAATCCAAAAGTTTTTGTAAGATGAGTTTCTGATGCTTTGTCCAATAAGCTTTATAGACCCCCATCTGACCCCAGTATATCCTTTTGTCTTTAACTCCACCACACCCATCTCTTACACCACCCCAGCACTCATAAGCATATTCATTATACCTACCTCAAATATAAACTCCTTCTTCATGTTTTCAAACTTCCTACTCACCAAACCATCGCTCAAAACAAGCTCCACCACCTTCTTACTCTTCAAGGTCTAAGAAATAGGTATATAGTCTTCCTTTCTTCTTTCCTTGTCTTTCTCCTCTACGGGTGAAAGGCGGGCTTATGAGTATCTCACCTCTTTTTACAAGCATTTGGTTATACTCACTCCAATCCCTGCTCATAAGAATATTATATGCTTATTGGGGCTTGTTGGAAAAAGCAATTTCTGATTTCAAAGATACTCCGGAAACTATTTTTTTGACTTCATGCTTTCAAGATATTTTCTAAAACCGATTTTTTCTATCAAAGATGCTTTCTCTTTCACCTCGCTATTTACTTTTTTCATAAAATCAACAATTTTTTGTTCTATTTCTGGATACTTTATTGAGAGGATTCTCAAAGCAAGCAAAGCGGCGTTTTTAGCGTTGTTTATGGCAACAGTAGCAACCGGGACACCCGCAGGCATCTGAACTATTGAAAGAAGAGAATCAAATCCACCAAGAGAAGATGTTTTTATTGGGACTCCTATTACGGGGAGATGAGTTATTGAAGCGACCATTCCTGGCAGATGCGCAGCTCCACCAGCACCCGCTATAATAACCTCTATACCTCTTTCCCTCGCACTTTTCGCATACTCAAACATTCTATCAGGTGTCCTATGTGCGGAAACTATTGTGAATTCATACGGTATCCCGAAACTTTCAAGAACTTCTGCCGCATCTTTCATCACTTCTATATCTGAATCGCTTCCCATTATTATACCAACAAGAACATCTCTCCCTCCAAAAATATCTCCCTTTTTCCTCTTACTCCCCATCTTTACCAGCAAAAATAAATCTTCTGAAAGAAAATGTTTGACAAATATCTTTCTTGTGGAAAGAAATCTTTATTTTTGCTCCTTCTTGTTTTTACCCTTCCCCTTATCTTTTTTCCTATCCCGATCTTCTTCATCTCCTTCAAAAAGAAAGAAATTTCCTATATCTGAAAAAAGTTTTTTTATATCTTCTGGCTCCTTGATTATAGCAGAAGGAACAAGGAGATTACTGAATTCTTCGTTTTTTTCCTCGTTTTGGTCTGTTTGCTCGGAATTTGAACTTCTAAATTTTTTCAGCGCCTTATTATTTAACCTTCCAGTAGCCAACCTTATGAAAAAATCAACAAACAGGTCTTGAACTTTTTTCTCATTGCTAAGCTCATCTGTAAGATATGTTATATTCAAGACCATCTTCTCGTGTCTATCAAGGTAATTTCTTAGCTCCTCATTAACACCTGAAAGTATATCAACAACTCTGTTGTAATCTGGTTTTCCCGAAATTATCATCTGAACGACTTCTCTCAACGAGTTAAGAGAGAGATTAACTATTTTATCTGTTGCTTTTATAAACATGCGAAAGTCGTTGAAAAGGTCTCTTATAGCCCAAAAATAATCTTCAAGGTATTCTATCTTATAAGGTTCTGGCGATTTTTTAGAGCTTTTTTCTGCGCCCTTCTCGTTATCTTTCTTATCCTCTGTTTCTTCCTCTGATTTTTCTCCCTTATCTTTTTTTGACATATCAAAAATTTATGTATAAAAATAATAAAAGTCAAAAAAA
>Ga0105162_1000469_pt1 | contig 26686 bp, 30 predicted proteins | sample JNZ201metaG_FD_81532 | JGI IMG/M metagenome (GOLD analysis project Ga0105162, IMG submission 81532) | Hot spring microbial communities from Jinze hot spring, China to study Microbial Dark Matter (Phase II) - JNZ 20120812A | ecosystem: Environmental > Aquatic > Thermal springs > Hot (42-90C) >...
AAGCCACCCGAGTGAGGTCCAAGTGAGGTCCGCTCTTGTTGGGCGGATCGAACTTGGGCTTCGCGAGGGGGGCTAAGTCGTAACAAGGTAGCCGTAGGGGAACCTGCGGCTCGATCACCTCCTTGTTTTCTCCCCTTCTCTCCCCCTAATTTGTTTAGAAAGGTGCGAAAAATGTCAAGGCTCTTCCCGATAAAGGACTGAGGCTGGCGCAACCATATGCTAATGAGGTCATAGAAGGCAAAATAAGGGCTTTGTTGCGGAGCTATAACACGAAAGTCAGAGGGAAAGTGCTACTTCTGACATCTAAAAAACCAGATAAAAAAGCATGCCCGAAAGGATTTATTGACACAACTAAATACCCGCTTAACAAAGCCATCGGAACAGTGGAAATAGTTGACTCCATAAAAACGACAAAAAAGGAGATTGAAAGCGGCGCACACCCAATCATCGAAAAATACCCAAAACATCTTTTACCAAAGAGCGAGGAGATTTATATTTGGGTGCTGGCGAACCCTGAAAAGTTCGAGACGCCACGCTCCTATCAATGCAATCCAAGTTTGGGCATTCTGGTAAATGGGGTAAAACTTATCGAAAAGGAAAAAGCATTTGAAGAAGAAATCGAGAAAACTTCAGTTTGGGACTTTGGAGAAGCCGATAGGACCTCCTCCCACGGTTTAATAGATTTTCACGGTTGGTATCCGCCGCAAATCGCAAGAAATTGTATTTTGCGTTATTCTCAGGAGGGCGATACTGTGCTTGATTGTTTTGTTGGTAGTGGAACTACGCTTGTGGAATGCAAACTTCTCAACAGAAAAGGCATTGGCATCGATATTGTTCCAGAGATGATTGAAATAACAAATAAAAAATTGGCTATTACTCCTGGAAAATATGAGCAAATAGCAAGAGTTGGAGACGCCAGGTGCTTTTTGGAAATGCCGGAATTTCGTGACCTCAAAGGTAAAATAGATTGTGTAGTTACCCACCCACCATATTGGAAAGCGATCGAATATTCGAAGGAGCACGGCGGGGCCGTTGAAGGCGACCTGAGTTTGGACAAAACTTTAGAGGAGTTTTTAAACGATATGCGAAAAGTCTTCCAGCAAATATTCCAAGCCTTAAAGCCCGGCGGATATTGTTGCATTACAATTGGCGACATTGGGGAGAGGGGCTACTTGATTCCTTTAGGTTTTTATCTCACGCAACTCGGGCTGGAAACAGGTTTCAAAATTAAGGACATCGCAATCTGGATTTTGAGGGGCGAGCGCTCGATGAGAACAAGCGCATTTAGGCTCAGGTTTACTGAGGGCAAAAATTGTCTCCTGATAAAGCATAACTATGTGTTGATTTTCCAAAAACCGCAGTAAGCTTTTTTAAATATCTTAACTTCCTTTTTTTATTTAGGATGCTGGCAGCGGCGGAGTTGGTAGTTGCAGCGTTCCTTTTTACCTTGTCAGCCATATTCTCAGCCGTCGAGACATCAATAGTTTCGCTGAGCAGGGCAAACCTGAGACGGGCTGTGAGGGAAAAGGTCAGTGGCGCTGCAACAATACTCGCACTATTAAAGAAACCGCATGAGCTCGTTTGCAGTTTTATAATAGGTTACAACCTTTGCAATATGTGTTCGTCCATCCTTATTGCGCACGCAACATGGTCCTTGTTTGGAGGACGCTTCGGCACGATAATAACAGCGTCCTACATAATCATGGTAATCTGTTTTGCAGAAATGCTCCCAAAAACCGCGGGCATAAAGAACGAGAAAATTGCTTTTAAATTTGCATCCGTTGCGAAGGCAAGCGCTGTTTTGTTCACCCCCCTCTCGAGAATAATAACAAAATTGATCGGTGTGGTGGTTGGAAACAGAGATTTGCACAGGCACTATGCAGGAATAACAAAGAGCGAGCTGGAGGAGCTTGTTTGTTTGGCTGGTGAGAGAGGCGTTCTTACCAGACGGGAAGTTTCTCGCATAAGGGCAATCCTGAAAGCAAGATCAAAAAAGAGGGTTGCTCACATCTGATTTGTTTTTTTCCCCACATCGGAGGAGGTAGCAAGCATTAGCTCCGAAGGAGGGAATAGATGCAGTATATCCATTAATACACTCGGAGCTGAAGAAATCCGAAAGAGCTATATATGAGGAAAGCAACTGGTAGTACTACCAGTTACTGGTGGTGACGATCCAAACTACCGAAGGGTTTTATCGAGATCTTTTTCCAGCGCGCCCCCTTCCGATTGTATAGAAAGCCAGCAAAGCGAGGACCACGAGGACCAAGATTATTACATAAAGCTCCCACAGTACTCCAGCCATTTTTTCTATCAAGACTGCCGTGGAATAAGAGTTGCCAGCAGCATCCATCGCTGTGATTGCTACCTGATTTCTGCCGTCTACCAAGGGGACACTAATTGTGAATTTGCCTGTTGTTCTGTCGAGATAAAAAGAAGCACCTGCAGGGCTAACCACCACAAAGACACTGTCATAATACTCCCAATCGTCTATTTTTATGGTGCCCGCGAGGATGACAGAACTCCTGTCTGTTTTTATGTTTCTCACCTCGATTTCTATCAGCGGGGGTGTGTTGTCGTATAACAGATAACCGTATAAAGTTCTGGAGCTGTTATTTCCCGCGATGTCGCTTGCTTCAGCAACAACCTCTACAACAAACCCTTTGTAGTTGGATATGTTAAATGTTGTAGACCACTCGCCGATAGCATTTGTACTTGCGACACTCAGGACTATGCCAGATCTGACCAGTGCACCCGTCTTTAAGTTGTATAGGTTTGCCAAAACCCTTACAATCGTCCCCGCTTCAGCGGCCCCTGAAATAGAATAATGCGACCGCCTTGCAAGGTAGGGCTGTTCCTTTGTTGTTTCTCTATATAACGCGGTTGTGATTGTCGGTGGAGGTGGAGGAGTTTTATCTATATTTAAACGAGCCGAAGCAGCTGCTTTGTGGTAGCCATCTCCTGCCATCGCCACAATCTCGTAAGCTCCCTCAGGTAAGCAAATGGTGTTTTCAAAAATATGGCTGTTGAACGGGTCCACATCAGGGTATATTACTGGCGCCAAGGTTATATTATCGTTATTTTCAAGCGCCCGCACGACAACAAAATACCCTTTATATAAATTCTCGTTTTCAAAGAGATCCGGCCAAGCCATCTTGTTTTCGATCCCAAGAACGCCATCACCAAAAAGCACTTTTATGGTCAGCCTGTTCTCGTTTGTGAATATGTCGGAGATTTCATCCCCAGAAATTGAAAATAAACGAATTGTTATTTCCGGCGGGTGCGTGTCAACGATCAAGTTATCCATCGCCAAATCGCCGGCATTGCCTGCTTTGTCTATTAACCTGGCTGCAATTGTGTGCTTGCCGTCTGGAATAATAAGCTCAAAGCTTACCAGTCCTGTCCAGTCCGCAACCCCGCTGGCGACTACTTCGTTGTCCAATAAGATCTCAAGCTTTATACCTTCGGGTGTATAACCAGGCGGTGTGAACAATAAGTTATCATTAGCATCCGAGAGGGTGGTATTAATAACGAACCTGTTTTTATTTTCAATGCCTGCGGGCAACCCTATGCTTGCAAGATTAGGTGCGGGCGGCCTGCGCCGGTCAATGAAAACAACATTATCAAATTTGACAAAAGCCACTTCGTTTCCCACATTGTCCCTCAAACTGTTTACTCTGACCGTCACAAAACCATCGTTGTTATAGTGCGCATCGTTTTCTGTTGTATATATTCCCCGCCACTCAGTTCTGTCATGGTTGGGAGTGAGGGTAAGCAGGGCTGGAGCCATTCCGTTTTCCCATATTTCAGCATTCTCAAAAGTGAACGGCTCGTCGCACATCAAAACAATTTCTACAGGTTCGTTGCCCTTAACCCATCTTCTGCTAACTTCAATAATGGGTACCGGCGGCTTGTTGTCGACCTCTATCGGAATAAACCAGTTTCTTGCAAAATTCGCTGTATCCACGGTTGTCACGGCTAAATTGTAAAAACCACCAGCGTTTGTGATCTCCAGAGCTACTTTAAATGTTGCGGTTGAGCCTGGAGCGATTTGACCGCCGGCCCATTCCACATAATTGGTGGCACCAGTCACAGACCATTCTTTTGGTACATTTTCTAAAATTGCAGATGTAACATCTAGCTCCTGCCCCTTCTTTCTTATAACAGCAGTGTTGTCTGGAATATTGATTATATTCGCCACCGTCGCCCTCGTTAGCTGTATTGTGCTACCTGCAGGGATGACAACCTCGTTGTCCAAAAGCTGGATACTGCGCCCGCGTGGCAACACCCAACCCATCAAGTTCTGCGGTTTGTCTGTTACGAGAGTCACTGTGTTGTCCTTCAAAATAGCATTTATATTTTCGGCGCTTTTTACTGTGTTATCGGGCAATGCGACCACCATATCGCCAGCTGTTCTAAGAAAGGTGTTTTCCGGTAGCCGTACCGTTGTCTGTCCTGTTCTAATGGCTAAAACATCTTGGCCTAAAACCAGCGCCTTCATAGTTGGATAACCGATGGCTAAATCTTTTGCAACAAGGAAGTTTTCAAAGCAAACATTTTCTGTGAATATGCCCCCGCTCCCTACCCTGACTTCAACATCCTCCAACAATTGTGTGTTTCCGACGGGCGGCACATAAATCCATTTGTTTTCCTTTACAATCAATGCGGTGTTTTCGGGCAAGTAAATATTGTCACTTCCCATAAGGAAGACGATTGTCCCTGCTGGAAGATATACTATGTTATCGCTTGCGAGCACGCTTACATTGTTATCTTTCCCAATGCGGACGAGCGGGTAGGGGCTTGACCATCCTTGGGGAACAGTAATCCTTACCGCTACGATGCCGTTTGCACTATCAGGAGAGTTTGTTATCTTGATATCAAAGATCACTAGTTCCCCGCTCCTGACCTTTCGGGGGTTTACCGAAACTTCTGCAGTGTGCACCGCGCCAACGAGGTTAGCAGAGGCAACCGCCGTAATGATTATTGCTACGATTGCCAGCGCCTTTCTATTCAAGCCCTCATCACCTTTTTTAACAGATAATACTGGTTCGACCGCCTATTTAATTGTTTATTTTTGTTTTTTTAATGGTGGTGGGGCGGGCGCGCCAAAAATAGAAGTAAAAAAGCTCTACTGTGACTACGATTTTTATGGGAGAAATGAACAATTGATAAAGTCCAATTGCAAATGGAATCAGGCGAAGCGGTGTTGGGAGATCATAAACGAGGATGCCATCCCAAAGATAATGGAAAAAAGCCTTTTTTGACCGCCGCCAATGTCAGGAACGCTCTGGAATGGTATCGTTCTGCTTGTTGCAGGGGAATTATAAAGGCTACGACCTGCCAGATGCTTGGAGAGTCCGCGATTTCTTTGAAAGGCTCATGGAAGAAGGAGTCATCCAACAAAAGGATTGGGAATGGTTGAGAAGGCGGTCGCCACGCTATGAAAAACAAATAAGAGAACTCGGTTTTGATTACGAGAGGTTGTCAAAAATAATAGAAAAGCTAACAAACGCGGGTACGCTCTCCAAGTAATATAGGAAGCGTTTTATCAAGACCTTCCTCCAAAGCCATTTTCGCAATCTTTGGTGGTATATCGTTTCTATTTTTGCTGCGGCACCCGTCGAGCAGGTCGAAGAAATAAGTGAAAAATAAGTGGTTGGAGCAATAGTATGTTCTCTCCCTTTCCTTAAGGATGATCTCCTGACTTCTCAGCAACTCTTCGACTTTTTCACTTCGCGTGACAAAACCGCGGGGTACTGGTTTCATCTGCTCTATGTAGCGCGGGTAGTCACGAGCAACAATATATGTAGCAATGCCCCAGACAGCCTCGCATTCCAAAAGCGATAGAAAGGCACTGTCAGACCCTAAAAGAGGGAACCACCAAACAAGTTGTGATGGGTGGCGGGGAAAGGAAAGAATGAAGAATGGGCTGCATGAAACAAAAATTTTTATACCGCCCCAACAATCCTTTGCTTCTCTGATACAAAGTCGGTCGGGGTTTTTATTGATTAATTTGAGAATGGCGGGTCTTGGAGCGCAGATAAATTTACCTGTATAATGACTATACAAAACGATGCTTGGGCTGATCACCTCGAATGGTTTATTTTTCTTTAGTGGCGGCGTAGTATCCATCGATAAAAAGCAAGGGTAGTCTTCTGGAATGTCGATAAACAAGCCAGTAAAGCCCTCTTCCGACCATTTTTCAAAATCCTCTTGCCTTGCTAAAAGAATTCGCTCCTTGCCACCTGCCGGAAGTAGCCATAACTTCATGAATGCCCTCCGCTCTACGGCATTCCGAATAGGAGCACTATGTACGGAATAGGGCCTGCGGAGTCAGGCTCAAGATAGGCAGCCAAGCCGCGAAAAACCCAACCATATCCTTCAACAGTTTCTATGATTTTCCTCATCTCCTCGGCGCTCAACTCGGGTTTTGTTTCAACATCGAGCGTCGCGTAGATCGGTTCTTCAGCCGCGCCACTCGTTTTTTCTTCAAATTCCTTCATAATCTTTTGTATTTCCTCGTAGTCTCCTTCAATGCGAAAGGTCTTATTTCCTATCCACGCTATTATGGTCACATTCATCCCGCCACCAAAAAAAATAGTGAGTAGCCCCCTTAAATAGGCTTCGGTGGCGGTGGCAATTTTCAGCATTCTCTACCTGTTCCTAGCTCCACGAGAAAAGCCCGCAGATAGCTAAAGTTTGTTTTCATTGCGACTGCCGACGATGCTGTTATAAGCACCGTCGAGGAAATTTATACTTGGCGGCAGTAGTCTAGCTTGGTTAGGACACGAGCCTGCCACGCTCGTGACGCGGGTTCAAATCCCGCCTGCCGCACCAAGAAATTCATGTTTGATCTCTCTTCGTGAAAAATAGTTCTATCAGATCGCCCCTGTCTTTTTCTCGAATTTCTTCATCCAGTGTTTGGCGGAGTTTGGGATATACAAAATCTATGCCCTTTTTAGCAGCGTCTTTCGAAATTTCCCTCGCTTTTCCCTCGTTCAGCTTCACGAGGATGAAGAAGTCGCGGTAGAAAGGGTGGTCCGAAAAATAGTAGTAATCTCCCCCAACCTCCACCCGCTGCTCATTTTCGAATTGTCTGGCAATATCGCTACTTGTGAGGAGATCTGTATGGCAGGGAGCGTAGCTTTCTATGTGGCAACAGCGGAGTGTGGCAGTATATTCGACAGTCCACAGGGCAAAACCGCTCAGCACTCTCTGTTTGATTTCTTCATTCCTTGATAGGATATTTCCTATTATATTATAATCGTCGCTGAGGATAGACATCAAGAACAGGTCGTAGCAGGCAAACGCATTTATGTTGTCTTTTTCAAAGATTTTTACCATCGAAAATTTGCTCGGATTTTCTAGTATTTCTTCGCGCAATTTTTTGTCTAACATCTTCCCAAGCAAAAATTCCCCGGGTCGGGGAAAAGCAAGCAGATAAATCACCTTCGTGATATCCAGCACAATTATTTTATCATTTTCTTCATCTTTTAAAAAGGCCTGCGGGGCGCCGGTTTCTCCGATTATGCAAACACCAGGAAATTCCTCATTTTCTCTCATTTCCAATATAGGCACAAATGAGCCGTCTTTCGCTTCCGCACATAACTTTACCACCATTTATAATTGCCTCCACGAACAACTATACAAATCCGCTATCCCCTTCTCCAAGATTTTTTCGTTCAGTGTGGAGCGCAGAAACGGTTGTGTTGCATCTATCCCTTCTTTTAAAGCCATTTTCAAGCAGTCTTTGGCGGCAGGCAAGTCGAGTGCAGCCAGCAGGAAGAGGTCATGGTAGAAGGGATGGTTGGAAGCGCAGTAATAGCGGTGACATTCCTCTATGTCATCAAACTCCATGGCTCTCTCATCGACCCCTAGCTCATACAACACCAGGTCTTTTTTAAAAATGTCTACACCACACTCCTTCGATACATAAAGCTCGCTGGTGCAGGGCATAATGGCATATACATTACCGCCCGATTCCTGGTGTTCTGTAACTAGTTGCCAAACAGCTGTGCTGTCCAAAATCTTCTGCCTGATTGCCTCATTTTTCAGTAGGAGATCACCTAATTCCCTCCTTTTTTCTCCTATTGCTTTTACTAGGTATGGATGGTAACATGCGAGGACGGCAACCCCGCTTTCTTCGCCAACTTTTTCCATCATAAATTCGGTGGGGCGTTTCAAGATGGCATCAAATAAAGGATCTGGAAGGCCAGACCAAGGCAAGAAAACACCCGCAACAAGATCTACCAAGATAACCTGATCACAGGAATCATGGAACGACTTTTCCTCTTTTCCTGAGATAATGATCGGCGGGGCGCGCTTCTTCCTGAAAACAATTAAGCCATAAACCTTCTCTCCACTTTCCTCAAATAAAACAGCGAGTCGCCCCTTCTTAATTGTGTATACTGTTACCATCCAAGGATAGTAAAAGAAAAATTGCCTTTAAATAAACATTGCGCAACCACGGACCCGTCGGCGGGCAGTCATATCAGTAACCACCTATCACTATCATACAATCCTTCTATCCCCTTCTCTCGGATTTCTTTATCCAGCATCTGGTGCATTATCGGATACGCTGCGTCTATCCCTTCTTTCGCGGCCATTTTCAAATGATGCTTCGCAATACTTGGGTTAAGTTTTGCCAGCAGGAAGAAATCATGATAGAAAGGGTGGTTTGAAGCGCAGTAATAAATGTCATCCCCCTGTTCGTTTTTTTCATGCAAAATTATGCCTTTTCTAAAAAGGCTCGCTCCTTCATTAGATAGAGGAATGTAATCTTGGCAGGGTATGAGGACGAACAAGCCATAGCTCAATAGCCACACGGCAGAGCTATTCAATGCCTCCCGTCTAATCTCGTCGCTTTTCAGCAAAAGATCAATTAAAAAACCATGAAAATCATCCCCTATTGCCCTTATTAAGTAAGGATGGTAGCATGCGAGAACAACAATACCGCTACTGTCTTCACCTGCTTTTTCCATCATGAACTGGGCTGGCTCCTTTAGAATTTCATCAAGCAATCGATCTAGAAAATCGGAGGGGTAAAGAGGTTGGTATACTACCACCATCCCCTGACTTGTTAAGTAGTGACTGGGTGGCGGGGGGCAGGTTGTATATAATCCTGCTCCAAGATCTACAAAAATGGCTTTTTGGGTGTTAAAGACATCTTTCTTGTTCCGCCCTGCCAAGATAACCTGTAGGGCGCCCGCTTCCCTGGAAATGAGCAAGCCACAAACAGTTTTCTCTCCGCTTTCCTCAAACAGAACAACTGGCTGTTCCTCCTTAACTGTATATACGGTTACCATCAAGATCACTTTTAAATAAGAACGCCTGCTGGTTGCCGCCTTCAAATGGCAAGAAATTATATCCGCTCCCACCTTCCACTATCATACAATCTTTCTATTCCTTTCTCTCGGATTTTTTTGTCCAGCATCGAATGTATTATCGGATATGTTGCGTCTATCCCCCTTTCCGTAGCCGTCTTCAAATAACGGTTTGCGATACTCGGGCTAATTTTGGCTAACATTATGAAATCGTGGTAGAAAGGATGATTTGAAGCACAATAATAAATGTCATTTTCCCAATCATCTTTTTCATGCAAAAGTATGCCTGTTCTGAAAAGACTTGCCTCCTCACCAAATAAAGTGAGCTGACAGTGGCAGGGCATGAGAGCGAATAGATCATAACTCAATTGCCATACAGCTGAGCTGTCTAATACTTTCTGTCTAATTTCATCGTTTTTCAGCAAAAGATTGCTTAAATCTTCACCATCCTCCTTTATTGCTTTTATCAGGTAGGGATGGTAGCACGCAAGAACAACAATGCCGCTATCTTCACCCGTCTTTTCCATCATGAACTGAGAAGGCTCCCTCATAATTGCATCAAGTAATTGGCTTGGAAAGCCGAAATGATGATAAAAAGTTGAATATACCCCTGCTATAAGGTCTACAAGGACAATTTGGTCTAGGGGGTCAGAAAAAATTTTTGTCCTGTTTCCTCTCTCAAAGATAGCCGGCAGGGCGCCTTTCTTCCTTAAAATAAGTAAACCATAAGCTACTTTATTTTCATCCTCCTTGAACAGGGTAATCAACTGTCCGTCCTTTACAATATACACACCAGCCATCTGCTATCACCCCTTTTGAACCACCTCTTTTAATTTTTGGTGTATGAGCGGGTATGCTTCATCTATCCCTATTTCAGTAGCTACTTTCAAACAATACTTCAAAGCATCATAATCAAGATGGGCTAGCGGGAAGAAATTGTGGTAGAAGGGGTGGTTTGAAGTGCAGTAATGAATATGTTTCACATTTCTATACTTGCTCATCACCACATCTTTTTTAAAAATATTGGCTTCCTCCTCATTTGATACTTCAAAATAAGTAACGCAAGGTATAAGTGCAATTACAACGCCTTCTTTAAAGAAGCGCTCCTTATATCCCTTGAAGTATTTTTTTGTTAGAACCCACGCGGCCGAGCTGTTCAACAATTTTTGCCCGTTTTCCAGCAAAAAAACTTCTACCATCCAAAGAATGTGACCTCTTTTCCCTTTTAAATAAAGTGCTTGCGCCGCTTCTTTCCTTGTTTTTTATAAGCAGGGGGTGTTATAGAATAGGGGATAAAATGTCGAAAAAAACCTTGCTTGCTGTCTGCATCTTGCCTCTGTTTTTGTTAGATTGCACCACAACACAAACCGCCCCCGCCTTCAATGACATCCTCAAATATTCCTTTAGGGTTGTTATATACAACAACTCCGCGAAACTTGAAAACTTTATTATATCCACCCCGCTGCAGGGCAGGGGCCATATATTGAAAATCGATGCGACGCACGACTACACGATCGACAAAGAAAATAACCTCGAAATAATCATAGGCGACATCGGGCCTTATCAAATAATATCGGCAAGGGTCGATTTCACAGTTTGCGTGTCTAAGAATCCGCCATATTGCTTTGACACTTATAAGAAAGAGGCGATGCCACAGAGCATAGTTGAGAAATACACAGAACCAGTCGAAAACCTTTGGGAATCTGACCAGCTGGTCGGGCTCGCCGAAAACATTATAAAAGGATCGTTGAGCGAGGGGGCGATACCAATAAAAATAATGGATTGGGTTAGAAGCCATATGCAATACAAACCCAGCGAAAATGTTTTTAGTGCTTTATGGGCCCTGCGGTCAAAAGAGGGCGATTGTGTGGAATTCTCAAACCTTTTCATAGCTTTAATGCGGGCAGCAGGCTTCCCCGCGAGGGGGGCGATAGTATGTCCGCCAGGGGCGGTAGCCATGACACACATGGTTGCGGAAGTATATCACCCGCTTCTGGGGTGGGTATTCTTCGATCCTGTGAGCGGGTATTATGGAGATAATGTCCCGCCGTTTGTTTACATCACCCCTGTTGAGAATTTAGATGCTTTTTCGATCGTGAGGGTCTCATATAAAGCAGAGGAAAATGCGAAACCGATGAAGGTAAGTGTGTTCACAAGTGCTGATACCGTTCTGGATGTATCCTCGACAATAATCGTGAAAAAGTATTCTACCGATGACGCTATATTGAAACTGGAAGTTGAAGCAAACAACAATTCACCATACGACGCTGATTTGCTAAAAATACTGCTAAACCTGAATGAGAATGTTTTTTTGGCGCCAGAGCCGGTGATAGAGAGGTATGTAAAGAAGGGGTCGAAGCTGGTTGTGCCTATTGATATACAAATGATAAGAAAGCCGAGCAGGTTCGAGCCAATCGTTGTAAACATAGCTTGGCTTTATTCAGTTGGTGGCCTCGCCGTTGAGAAGACCGAAACAAAAACATTGTATCTTTATCCGCAGGAGCAACCGCACCATGTCTTCTGGATCCAAGCAATTCTTATATCTTGCGCCGTCACGATTTTTGTTGTGCTGGTTGTCACGAAACTGGCGAAAAAACCTGAAAAGAAGGCTATTCCTGTTTCAAAACACCCTGGAGAATTGTTCAGTCGCTTCCCATGTCTTTTTTTGTTTGGGCGCTCCCACCACAAGTAACTAAGGGGTGCTGATATGAGCATGGCGGGCCCGCCGGGATTTGAACCCGGGACTTGCAGCTTAGGAGGCTGCCGCCATATCCTGGCTAGGCCACGGGCCCAAAGATTTCTTTCACTCACATTGGTACCCCTATTTTCTTTATGAACTTTTTTGTATCACTGGTTTTGCCCTAGTCCGTCTGTTGGATATATGTAGCACACCAAAAGCTACATGCGACTACAAATTTCCGCTATAATCCTTTTTAGTTCATCATCGTGTCGCAAGGATTCATAGTCGTCCTGATTAGAAACTATTAGAGCATCTCCATGATTTCGATACCCGCGCCACGGGGCGAGCCCCATTTGTATCTCAACCCTATACCACAGTATGAAACTTTTTTAGGGCTGGCAGCGTTCCGGACTTCCCGTGGGCTCGCGCACCACAGTACCGTCCAGAACGCAGGCGAGCTTAACTTCCGGGATCGGACGGGACCGGGTGTTTCCCCGCCGCTTTGGCCGCCACCCTTTTTTAAATAAAGGACGCTCCTTTTTAAATAATTGGATGGGTAGAAGCAATAGGACAGAGCTCGGCCAGTTCTTTACACCGCAGGAGGTAGCCGATTTTATCATTGATTTCGCCCTAACAATTCTGAAAAGAAAGCCAACACTTGCAATAGATCCTTCCTGTGGTGAGGGCGCATTCCTGCGCGGGCTCATAAAAAAAAGCATCGAATTGCCTGTGGGCATCGATGTTGATGAGAGAATACTGGAAAGAATTCCAGAAGAAGTAAGAGAGAGGTCAAAAATTTTTATTGCCGACAGCCTTCTCTCGCTGGCGGGCCTCGAAGGAAAGGCAGACCTTGTTGTCGGCAATCCTCCCTTCAGTGCAAAACACCGGCGGATAAAAAATGCTGAAATCCTGTCGAAATTTGAGCTGGGTAGGGGCAGGAAAAGTCAGGCGGTTGAAATCCTCTTTCTGGAAAAATTTATAAAGCTTGCAAAGGAGTCAGGTGTAATAGGAATCATCCTGCCGTCGAGCATCTTTTCCTGCCCGTCTCTTGATTATGTCAAAAAATTTCTTCTTGAAAATGTGGCTGTTTTAGCAGTGGTATCACTGCCCAGGCATATATTCAAAGGCACAACGGCAAAGACGAGCGTCCTTTTTGCGAGGAAGGGGAAGGAAAAAGAGGAGAAGATTTTTATGGGTATTGTGGAGGAGATAGATGAGCTTCCACTGGTGGTGGAATCTTACAGGAATAAGAAGGAACTCGAGAGGCCGACAACTTTTTGGACAAGCAGAGCAGGATCTCTGTCTCCGGAATACAATCTTTTCTTACGCCGCTTTGCGGGCGGCGTCCGCCTTGGTGAATTGGTATCGGAAATATTCTGCGGACGGACGGTATATGGTGTGAAAAGAAAGTTCACCAAGGACGGTGTTAGATATATATCCGCTAAAGTTGTCACACCGCTCGGCTTGGATTTTGAAAGGGATAAAAGGTTTGTGGACAAAAACAGCGACATGTATAATCCAAAGAGCCATGTGAGGGTTGGTGATCTCCTTTTTGTTCGTGTGGGCGCAGGCTGTCTGGGGCGGGCGGCTGTAGTCACAAACGAAAACGAAGCTGGCGTTGTGGATGATTGGATTTATGTGATCAGGCCCAAGAGAAGCGATATTGCATACTACCTCGCTTTTTTCATACAATCAAAAACAGGGAAGGCACAGATAGATTTGCTCAAGACTGGCGTGGGGACAACGACGATATCTCAGCACAACATAAAGGAACTAAGAGTGGTTATTCCGAGGGATGACGAGCTGGTTTTGTTCAAGAATTTTTACATCCGAATGGTTGAGGCGAGAGGCAGGGGAGATATGGAAACAGCTAATCTATTATACAAAACAGCGGTGGAACTGGTTGAGGATATAACAAGATCAGCTCTTGAAATCTCGCAGGATAGCACGCAAAACTATTGAAACTACTTCCTCCGCAACCTGTCTGGGAATACCAAATTCTAATGCCAAAACAGCACCGGCAGCCGTGTTGCAACCTTCAGCCATACCGGTCAGTGCGTCGTTGAGCAGGCCGTTTTTTATCAAGAGTTCGATTATTCTCCCTACCATCCTTTCCTCGTTTTTTTCCATCTCTTGCAAAACCAAGATCGTTTCAATCAAGTCGTCATCCAACATATCTACACCCAAAAAATAGCATAAGCGTCCGCCATTAAATAAAAGATTTCAGGAGCGGGGGGCTGGATTTGAACCAGCGAAAAGCGGATCTGCAGTCCGCCGCGTTAGCCTTCTCTCCGCCACCCCCGCCCCTAAAAAATCTTCCACAAACTGTTTTAAATAAGCTTCCCTTCACATGCGCGCGGGCAAGTGGCGTTGCACTGTCGATACCGCTTTCCTCCGCAACTTTCAAAAGATGTCCCAGAAGCTCCTTGTCGCGCAGGCTGAAAATATAACCATAAAAAGGGTTGTTGGAAGCGTAGATTTTTCTGCCGGTATTTAGAATCAAGTCCGCTTCAAATAATTTTACCTGCCCTTCGTTGATCTCGAAGAAAAGAGAAGGAGGGAAAAGGGGCAATATTCGTGCAATCGTCTTTCTACAATCCTCCGAGATCTTCCACATGAAGGAGTATTTTGGAATTTTTACAAGTTGCCCCCGCCCCGCACCATCCAACACATCATACCAGTCGCTTGGATACCAAAGAAGCGATTCTACAAGGTACGGGTGGTAAGAAGCAAAAATTTTAATCCCGAAACCAGCTGGCACCGCCTTCAAATCGAAAACTGACGGGTCATTTACTACTTTCTCAATTAACAAACAACCGAATTCCCACTCATCTTCTGTACAGATGTCACTATCGTAAGTGAGTGGGTAGAAAGCAGCAAAGCACTCCCCGCGTAGATTTATCAAAATTAATTCCCCGCCCGGAGAACCAAAGACACGCGCATTGTATTCTTCGTATTCCGTATCAACAAGAAGAATCGGCGGGGTGCCATCTTCTCTCAGTAAAAACAAGCCCCTTGCACACTCAAACACATCCTGTTCAATTGGTATTGGCACAACACTATCTCCTTTACAAATTGCAAAAATTTTTACCATTGTTCCTCACCTAAAGCTTCCTCAAGCCTATCGCCCATAATATAATTAAGGTAATCGTCCGATGCCAATAAAGAGACAGCAGCATCGATTCCTCTTTTCAGCGCTATGTCTATATACTTCTTCGCCATATCTGTGTGGTGTCCAGCAAGAATCAAATTTATTGCACGGAAGAAGGCGTGGTTTGAGCCATAAATAACTCCGTCGGTGCCCAAACTTAAAATAGGTTCTCCCCCAACAAAAACTTGCTTGTATTCGGTAGGGAACAAACAGCATACTGGATGTGGAAGGAGGAAGAGTACCTCTATTCCAGTAGCCATTGTAGCGACGCTCCATACTACATCATGTTTCAACGCGTTCTCTAATGCATCTCTGTCAAGCAACAGGCGACACCACATGTTTGTGTACCAAATAAAACTCTTTAAGAAAGGCCCTTTGCTCACGAAAAATCTCGTGTTGGGGGCGCCGGATTTAAACTCATCCAGCCTGAACCGGTCCCTGTATTCCAGAAGTGTTTTAAGCGCCTGGTCCTCTATATAGGGGGTTTTTCCTTGTTCCGCCCTTAGATCAAACAGGAAGATTTTATTACGGGGGCTGTCCAAGAGCCACTTGTATTTCCTCAAGAGTGTTTCTATAATGATTTCCAGCGGGGGGGCGCCCGGCTCTCTCACCACACAAATAGAGTCTGTTATCTCCTCAAGTATTCTAAACTTTTTGTAGGGTATTTCCATGGTGACAACTTCTGCCATCGATCTTTATTTTTTCCTTCAGTCTCTAAATACTGAAACTATTTAAAACCGAAAAAACATAATGAAACACGATGACATTTGTGCTATTTGCCATGCACAAAAGCAATAATGTGCCGGTCATCCCAGAGGAGGAGATAAAGAATATTAAGGGCGGTTTCATTGTGGTAAGAGAAAAAGGGGCTGCACAAATTTTTTTGACCAACACGGAAAATGAGGAAGACACACATCTTTTCAGTTGGCCGTGGAGGGAAATAATTTTGATATCAACCCACCGTACACAGGGTTTTAATTCGTGCCCTGCCAGCCCCCGCTTCGATGACTACACATACACACAGGACGACAGCGAATTCGGCTGCTTGCTATACAGAAAAGTAATAAAAGACCCCCCTGTTCTTGACCTGAAAGAAGTGCCTACGAAGTTGCAGGGGATCAAATGTTTAGTTTCCAATCACCCATATTTGATGGAATCGATCGTATACTACCCGGCAGGGTGGTATGATATACTGGCAGAAGCAGGGAAAAGACAGCTCTCAAAAATTCCAAAATACTCGTTTATGTGGGAAGTCTCGGAGTATAAGGACTATACATATGTAATGCCATACTTGCCACTGGGTTCTTCTATTATCATCGAAAACAAAAAGGAAAAGGAGATAAAAAAGTTCAAGAAAGACTTAATTATAAGATTAGCGGACGACCGCACCTACTATGCTTCGAACGACCCGTTCTATGGCGAACTCTTTCTTCGGCAAGAGGGCTGACGAAGGATGGCGAAGTTACTTGTGATATGCGGAGAAGACAACTTCGTGCAAATCCCGATAGAGGAGCTTACGGGAGATTTGATTATAATAGCGGGAGAAGAAGCGCCACCAATTCTTTGGATTGACAGAGGAAAACACAGTGTGTTCACGCATCTTTTTAATTATCCCGGCGGAGAAATAATCTTAATAAGCATCTCTGATTACTTTTTTAGCTCTTATCCAATCGAATTTCTCGATCCCGACGATGTTTATACATACGACGACTGGGAATTCGGCCGCCTGCTTCTCGAAAAGGTATTAAAAGACCCACCCGTCTTTGGGTCTAGAAGCAAAGCCCTTGAATTTGCAAGGAATTAAAGCATTCATCTCTAACCATCCATACCTGGTGAAGTCAATTGACGACTATCCGGCCGGGTGGAAAATTTTGTTGGAAGGGGCGACGAGAGAACAACTCTCGAAAATCAAAGAATATCTTTTCATGTGGCATGTTGAAAAATATAGGAGAAAAATACAACCATATTTTCCTTACCACTCCTGCCCCCTCTTCATCGAAACAGAAGAATTGGTAAAGCCCTTTGAGGCGGCAGACCTGATTTTTAAGGCAGATGAGTGCACCTATTATGCCTCAAACCACCCGTTTTACGGCTACATCTTCGGCTTACATAATAGCATATACGAAAAAGCGCTAATAAAAGAGTTGTTAGAGATAGCGGTGAAGGAAGGCATCGAAAAAGCGACGCCACTGGTCCACGCCGCATTTGGAAAAATCAAGTAACCCCGCATTTCTCGCAGACATCCCCATCGTATTCGGCTCCGCAATTAGAGCATTCCTTTGTCGGTCGCCTCCTCTTTCTCTCCCCCCTCAACATATCACCCCCTTCTCATATGAAAAGCGTGACCATAAATATGAAGAGGAACATTGCCAGCAACTTCATTGCCCATATTATGTCTCTCTTTATCAGTAGCCCCGTGAGCACTATCCCTATTGACCCCTCCACCAAAAGGAAGTGCCTGAGGATCGTTGCGATGCCTCTTATGTCTAAAACACCTGTTGTTGTAGTGCCACCAAAAAACATTGCCAGTATTTTCCTTATTGTCGGGCTCATGGCTAAAAGTGGAGCGAGGGGGTCAACAAGCTTGCTTACAATCGTTACCATAATCGGTAACATAAAAACGAGGATGATGACGAGATTTGATATTGGCTCGCTCATCGCTGCCGCCTTCTCTTCCTCAATCATTTTTATTTTTGTCATAGTCGTCGCCGCCTCAGTAAGCACCGTTGACGCATGTTCTTCTTTAACTTCTTTGTAGGCGGCGGACAGCAGGGCGCATATATTGTATATAAGTGGCGAGTCGTTGTCCCTAGCGATGACTTTTATTGCCTCATCGAACGGTACCCTCGCATATATGAGCCTGTTGGCAACTTTCTTTAGCTCCAGCCTCGCCGGCTCACTTGTTTCGTTTGCAACATTCAAAATCGCCCTCGGTAGTGTGATCGTGCCGGATGCCAAGTTGGTCCCGACTTTATAAAGAACATCAACAAGTTGTTTTTCTAGCTGCTTTGTTCTTCTGCTATCTTGCGCAAAAATCAAGAAAACAGGCGAGTTTGCGAGTATGACCATAATGTAGCCAAGCAGAATTGTTAGAAAAATGGTCCAGCCCATATGTGTTGCAAGAAATATCACCGTCGCAGGAAGCAAGAAAGTAAGAATGGCGCTTACCTGTGCTATTTTTCTCCCTTTCTCTAAACCCGCCAGTCGTGCGCTTTCCACCACCGGGAGTGGTTCTCCCTTGTTTGCGGCTTTCTGTGCGCATAACCTCCCATAAGCCCTAGCGACCCTATCAAAATATGTTTTTGCAAACATTTTCTCACCTCGGCTCTTTTTTCGCTATGCTGTAAATGAGCAGACCAGTCACCAGCGGGAATATGAATACCAGAAGAAACTTCAGAATGTTTGGACTTATTATTGGGTTTAGGATGCTACCGACTATAATCAGAATCGTGAGCAGTACGGGCAACACAACACAGAAGAGTGTCATAAAAACCATCATTTGCTTCGACGACGCAAGGAACCTCTGACACGCTGTTCTGAATCTGTGTATTTGCTCATCTGCGACGGTGCCCATTGCAAGTGCTATTGGCTGTTCTCTCAGCGGACGGCCGGGCACAAACTCCAAGCCTTCCTGTATTATCCTTATCAAGTGCGACATCACCGATCTGTAGAAAGGGGAATCAATACCCCTCATCGATATTTCCATTGCCTTCGTCAAGTCGGCATATTCAACCGTCAAGCCGACTATTTTCTTTAGTTCTTTTGAAAGGCTGCCAAAATCGCTTTCAGCACCTATCATAATTGCTTTCTGCAATGAAAGTCCTGACATCGCGCAACCCCTTAAAAAAGACATATAAGATATGAGGTTCCTTTCTATGTCCTTCACGACGCTGTAATAAGCATACCGCGGGGCCTGCCGGAAAATGATGAACAAAATGAAGCCAAATATTATTCCTCCAACGATCAGGTAGTGGATCGCTGGTGCAAATCCTGAGTATACAAATAAGCAGGCTGTCAGACAGCATCCAATAAGTATTCCGACAAGGAGCGCCAGAAGTGCCCCAGCAGAAAACTCTTCTAGCGATGCAGGTATTTGCGCATCCCTTATAAGCCGCCTGTATTGCGTTGCTTCCTTGTCTGTATAGACATTATGTCGCCTGCCCAAAAGCCTACCCGCTGCCTTTGCCCACGCTACCCACACCAAACCCCCAATTTCTGTCTGCTCCCGCGAATTATAAATGCGTTTGGTTGGAGAGACGAGCTTATTTAATGAAAATTTTCTTTCGATATTAGTGGGCGATAGCTGATGGTAAATGTGCATATGATAAAGGAAAAGCGGTTGGTTACCTTGTTCGAAGAGAGTGATGAAAAAGTTTTTTATGGTCTGATTATTTTCAGGAAGAAGGGCGCCCCACCACTAGTCTTAGAAGAGAAAAGAATGTCCACTTTTTCTGAGTTCTGTGACCAAACTTTTTTTGTGGATCTTATTACGAGGGCTTTTTTTATTAAATGGATGTGTCCGACCAACTTGTTCAACAAAATCCTGCAACACCCTGCCGAATTCATGATGGAAAAAGTGTGCGAAGTTGGAGGCATTACAATTTTAGCATGCCATCATCCTTATCTAGTGAGGGCGATAGGAGATAGTGATGATAATGACTTAGGCTATCTTCTGAAAAACGATATGGCTAAGCAAAAAATATTAAACAGCATCGCGGCGTGGAAACTGATCGTGAAGAGTAGCCCAGGAGGTCTGACATACGAAACTCCTCAATATGGCGTGGTAGGACTTATGCCCTGCAAAACTTATTTTTCTTCTGTGTCGGAGGAGGTAGCAGGCATTTTCAAGAGGGACTTGGTGATGTGCCAGTATGAAGAATACGGAGATACGGTAAATCATTATTTTTATTGTGCTTCAAATCATCCTTTCTACCACGATTTCATAATGTTAGCCAAACTTTGCGGTGACGCGCCTGTGTTAGAGGATTACTTGAAGACAGCTATAGAAGATGGAATAGATATAGCACATGAAATCATACGCCCCGAGCTGGATGAAAAGATCCGGACGGAAGATGTAATGAAACTGCATAAAAGTATTTGGTATGAATTGTGATGCGATGATGAAGTTATATGCAAGAACGAGTGAACTGTCGCTAACGCCTATACTTGAGGTGCGCGGGGACGAGGATTTTTATGGTGTCTGTATCATCAAAGATGATGGCGCCCCACCGATTATTTTGGAAAGGGGAAGAAAGAAATTAATTGTGCTGGAGCCCGATAGTGAAGTTGTTGACCTGCTTGTCTGGTTTGGAACAGAAGAAATTTATCGGATGGGGACAGATCGACTCCTTATTCTATATCAAGCTACTTCCCCTGTCATACATCATTGTCTGTGCGACCGCCGTCACTGAATGTCAATTTGTTCAGGACGGAGCCTGCTGAGCTTGTATCAGTTAAGAAGGGCCACATTAAAACTTACGAATACTATATCTCAAACAACCCTTTCTACTACGATCTATTCCTCCTTGCGGATTTAAGTAGTAAAAAAATGTCGAACGCATCATAAAAAAAGCAAATGAAATTGGAATAACCGCCACGCGCCCTCTCCTGCGCGCGATTGGACGAAATAATTCAAAGAAGGGAAAAACCCTTTCGATGGTGGGAGTCGTATGTGCGAGGCCAGTGGTCAAGGATATGATGTACAGTTCTGCTTGGGGGCAAGCAGGTTATTTAGAGCTGAATGTTATTTTTAATTTATCGATGATAAAACTATATGCAAAAATAGACAGGCGGTTCGTGCCACTATTCAAAGCGTCCGAAGACGAAGGGTTTTCAGGCCTCTGCTTTATCAAAGATAGAAACAGTCGCCCGCCACAGATCATTCTTGAGATCGGAAATAGAATAAACCAGCTTTCCGACAACTTGGAGACAGTTAATATATTAGTCTTGTTTGGGCGGAAGTACTTTTCCTTAAAAGAAAGATTATATTCGGAGTTGTATGAGGAAATCTCGGAAAGCCCGAGCCAATTCATGATGAAGAAAGTTTTTGAGGGGCACGGCATAAATGTATTCGCCTGTTATCATCCACATTTGCTACCAGCAATTGCTAATGAAGGACACGGAGACCTAAGAGAAATCTTGCTGAAGGATGAGGAGACAAGACAGAAAGTATTGAATGGTGCCTTATGGCGTATTGAAGATAAAAGGTATTATCTTGCGGACGGCATCATTCCCTACTCCAGATTCTTTAGATACTACGCGGATGAGCCAGCCAGTGTTGTCCTCAAAACGGAATTGGTGCACAGGGGGGCCACCGATGAGGATTATTATGTTTCAACCCACCCGTTTTATAGTTGCTTCCTTACCGTTGCAAATTTTGTGGAAGGAAGCCTGTTGTTGGATTTCCTGAATATAGCAAAGAATGTTGGTTTGGATGCAGCTCATCTGGCAACGCAGAAGATGTTAAACAAGCTTTTTTTGGAAAGAAAATCGATAAAAAGATTAGCAGAGGTGCTGACGGGGCTACACCCCTTCTATCATGTTTAGGGTGGTTTGAATGATGTGCTTATATGGGAAAGTGGACGAAGCGTTTGAGCCACTACTAGAAGTAAGCGGAGATGAAGATTTTTCAGGTCTTTGCATTATCAAAAAGAGGGGTCACCCGCTTTTTTTGGAAAAAGAAGGAAGAATCGTGCAACTTGACAGGGCTGTTAATTTGTTGTTTTGGCCCTTGCCAGGCTGTGTTTTTTGGAAGAGCAAAGAATATTCAAGACTTTACGAGGAGCTTTCAAAAAAACCTGATCAATTCATGATGGAAAAAATTCTTGAAGAGAGTAGCGTAAAAGTGCTTGCCTGCTACCACCCACACCTATTACAAGCTATTGCTGATGAAGAAGACCTTTTTGAAAAACTTTTATTGGGAGGTGAAAAAATCAGACAGAAAGCATTAAACAGTTTCATGTGGAAAGTCTCTTATGGCTTTCGGGTGAGGGGCATCATCCCCTGCACGGCAAGTTACAAAGTAAAGGAAGGCATATGGCTCTTCGAAAGAGGGCTTATATCAACGGATGGTGTGTATCATAATTATTACATTTCGAGCCACCCATTCTACCACGATTTCTTTACCTTGATAAATCTAGATGAGAAAAAGGCTTTTTACTACTTGGAAATAGCGACGGAAGAGGGCATAGACGGAACTTATCCGCTACTACATATGGAGTTGAAGAAAATCATAGAAGAAGAGATAAGCAGAGAAGAATTAGTGGAAAAAATGAGCAAGTTTGCTTACCGCCTCTAAATCCGCCACCCAGCGACCTGTAAAAATATAAATAACCCAAAAAACAAAGAAATGGGTGATGAGAACGCTCCTTAGAGGCAAGAGGAAGGGGCTGGCAGCGCTGGACTATATACTCATCATCTCAATCTCGCTCGCCATGGTTGCCACGCTGGTTGTACTTATAGGTCCATTCCTGCGGGTTGATTTTAACAAGGTTGTGCGGGAGGCAACGAGGACAGCCTACAACAACCTTCCGCTGGGGTCACCTACAAGGGAATCGATTGCAAACAAAGAACTGCCGTATAGAACGGATGGGAGCATGACGATCACGGTTACAATAAGAGGTGTCGGGCGAGAGATTTGTACCGAGGGGCCGGCCGGCTTTGTTGACATACTTAGCAACTACCAGGAGGTTGCGAGGGCGCTGGCGGTGCCGGGCTACATGCTACCATCTAACCTTGTGCTGAAAATAGATGGGACAGTGCTTGAGGTTGAAAACAATAAATTCTTTGTGGGGGGCGCCGCCTTCGTCGTTTACTACTATTACGGAGAAGACCTGAGGACATACAACACAGCAGGGTTTGAAATGCTACTTCAACAGATAGGCATTTCCTGAATACCTTTGCTGATATAGTCCGGCAGGCGACGGGCGGAGAATTTTTAAACCATTTTAAGGGCCTACTGGTATATGGACTTTTGGGGTGCATCATTTGGCAATACAGGTAATAAAACCACTTAGGCACTTCGTTGAGCGACCATATTTGGCAGGCTACACTGGGCCCGTATCCAACTTTGTAATGGTAGTGAAGGAAGCTGTGGAAAACAGCCTCGACGCCTGCGAGGAAGCAGGAATATTGCCTGATATATTGGTGGACATTCAGCAGGTTGAAGAGGGTGTTTATAGGATAACTGTGGCGGACAACGGACCAGGTATTAGTGCCGACCTAATAGAGACAGCCTTTTGCAAGCTGTCATCCTCAAAGGCGTTCCGATACAGGCAAACAAGGGGAACTATGGGGGTAGGAATAAAAGTAGCGCTGGGTTTATCAACAAGACTCCAGGCGAGACCAATAAAAACAATCACGAAAACTGAGGGGGAAAAGGATTATAATGGGTTCGTGTGGCGGCTGGACTACAACAATGAAAAAATGGCAATAGTTGAGAAGCGGGTGGGACCCCTCGAAACCGTGCTGGATATAATAGAAAGCGATTTCGTGAAGGAGAAATACTCTTCAAAGAGTGGCTTGATTTTGGAGTTCTTTTTCCCTAATCTGCGATTCACTGAAAAGGTTGTAGACTATCTTCACAGGCTGTACTTAATAAATCCGCACATCAACCTCAGAGCGAGAACGCCAAAAGGAGATTGTTTTAATTGGAAGAGGGTTATAGATGTGCCGCCGAACCCTCCTGTTGAAATTAAGCCACCCATAAAAAGCGCAACGGTGGGGGGACTGATACAGTTGTTCGGAGAGAAAAAAGAGGAAAAAACAGCGACTGTTTTGAGGAAGTATTTCCACGGTTTCACACCCACAAATCAAAGGAAGCTTGCTGAAGAACTAAAGAAACACGGTTTGCAGGATGTTTTGAAGGAAAAGGCAGGAAATGTTTCGCACGCCGCCGCCGAAAAAATAATCCATGCAATAGCAAAGCTAAAACAACCCAAATATGGACAGTGTCTGAGCCTCGTGGGGGAGGATAACATAATAAGAACTGTGAAACAAGTTTACGGAGATGAGAGAGTGCGCTTTGTTGACTGTGTATCAAGACACGGGCAGTATGGTGGTGGCTTACCATTTGCCGTGGAGTGCGCTCTGGCGGAGATAGATGGCTTGGGCGGATGGGAGATATACAGGTACGCTAACAGGTGTCCAATCCTGATACACGAGTCGAAATGCGATATCTATCAGCTTGTGAAGGAGAGGATAAAATGGAACACATATGGAATAACGGAGACTTCACCAGTTCTTTTTCTTATACACATAGCCTCGGTGCACCTGCCTTTCCTGAGCACTGCAAAGACTGCTTTAATCCTTCCCGACGAGATCTACAGGGAAATAACGCTTGCTCTCCAAGAGCTTGGGAGGCGCTACAATAGAAGGGTGACAAAAAGAGCAGAAAGAGAAAAAAAGGTCCAGCGGGGAAAGCAACTTTATGTGTTACTGAACAGGCTCGCCGAGGAAGCCACGCTGCTGGCAAGAAAAAAAGAAAAACCAGATATAAGGAACACATTCATCAAAATAGTTGGGAAAGCTGTGGCGGAGGAGGTGCTGAAGGGTGAAAAATAAAATAATCGATGTAATAACGAAAATAGGCGAGGATATGTACAACAGCCTCGCGGCGGGCGCCGTATATGAAATAACAACACCATCAAGAAGCGTGAAAAACCTTGTTTTCGATGAAGCCTCAGGGACATACATACTTGGCGATAAAACAACAAGAAGGAGCATAAAGAAAGTCAGCGAATTGAAAACAATACTGAGGATGGCAATGGTTTTGAGGTATATAAGAGACGAGCTCATAAGCAAAAACGACATTGCAACGCTGAGGGAACTCTATTACCTTTTCAAAAATGTTGATGTCGGTGGCATAGAAATAGGTTTTGGCGACCAAGGCGAGAGTAACCTGCTGGTTGAGGATATAGAATGGATAATGAGGAAGCACATTCCAGGTGTAACTCGTGAAGTCTTTCATATAGTGCCCGAGGATAGCGGGGCCGCCTGCTTCGGGCCCCTGAAAATGTATGACCCTGTCGAAAAGGCAACAATAGACTATTCAACAACGAGTGACGGTGTTAGCATACCATTGGATCCATACAGGCCGACGATAAAATCGTGTGAAGCGAGGTTTATACTTGCAATCGAAACCGCCGGAATGTATAAAAGGGTTGCGCTTGCTGTAAAATCGGGAAAGGCGAAAGAACTGGCGGAGCTGAAACCCCTTTTGATATCAACAAAAGGTATGCCGTCCAGGGCGGTCAGGCTGTTTATGAAAAGGCTTAACGCCGAGCTAGGCCTGCCAATTCTTCTCTTCACAGATTACGATTTCGGCGGGGCGCGAATCTATATTGTTTGCAGATATGGAGCAGCGAAGACGGCCTATCTCGAGCTCGCCAATGAAAAAATCATCTGGGTGAACAGGATGAGCGACATAGAGGAATACAAATTACCATCGGAACCGATGTCTGAAAAGAGACTGAACGACCTCAAAAAATTGTTAAATGACCCGCGGGTGAAAAACACGCAGGCGGGGGAGGAAATAAGGAAGCTAATAGAGATAAGGAGGGAAGCAGAGCAGCAAGCGTTCGCCGCAAGCAAGGACCTATACTATGTGACGAATAAATTCCTGCCGCGGAGGTTAAAAGAATTGCTCGGAGCGATGCAATGAAGGAGGGGGGGAATATGAAGATAAACAAGATTGATGTGCTAATTTCCCTTTTGGGAAAGGCAGGAATTATATCAGGGAGAACCAGATTTCAGAAATTGGTTTTTCTCTTGCAGGAAGAAGCCAAAATTCCGCTTGGTTACGAATTTAAGCCTTATCACTTTGGCCCCCTAAGTTTCGAGCTTCAAAATGATTTGAACTGGATGGTAGCCCAAGGAGTTGTGATAGAGTTTGTTACTGAGCAGTATGAGTACTCGCTTTCAGAATGGGGAAAAGATTATTTCAAGAAAATGATCGAACCCTCAATGTCAAAGAACATTATGGACGCGATTTCAAGTGTGGTAGAAAAATGGGGCTTCGTGGAAATCCAGAAGCTTCTTGATTATGTGCATCAAAAATATCGTGAGTATTGCCTTCCAACAGCACACGCTATTCTAGAATAGCTCGGCGATTGCACCTAAAGGTTTAACCAAATGGTATAATACTTTTTGGTTCAGCGGGCTGGGAAAAAACTTTTTATAGGGGCTGCGCCTTATTTTTTGGCGAGAGGATGTCGGCGGAGCCAGCAAAATCGGTTTATATTTGCACACTGTGCGGGGAGTTGATATACGATGCAACAGGGATAGAGGAACATCTGACTGAATACCATAAAATCTACTGCATTGAATTGAGGGCGGCGCTGGCGGAAGAAATAAAAAGGGGAAAGAGGACTTGCTTTCTTTAAAATAGTGGTCCCCGCTGTTTCCTAGCTTTTCACGGGGACCTGATCGCCTGTTCCGCACAGGGGTTGTCTTCGGGTCATGGGCAGACGGTTCGCCACTTCCTCCCCGAAGGACCCGTCCGCGCGGTTTCTCGGCGGTCATGGTTCATGGTGTCCC
>Ga0105162_1000471_pt1 | contig 26657 bp, 28 predicted proteins | sample JNZ201metaG_FD_81532 | JGI IMG/M metagenome (GOLD analysis project Ga0105162, IMG submission 81532) | Hot spring microbial communities from Jinze hot spring, China to study Microbial Dark Matter (Phase II) - JNZ 20120812A | ecosystem: Environmental > Aquatic > Thermal springs > Hot (42-90C) >...
CGCCTCCCAAATCTATCGAATTTCTCAACCCACCTAATCCTAGCCCATATTTCGTCTATCGCCCTCTGAAGCATCAGCCTATACGCTTCCAGAAACTCTGAAACTTCATAGTCATGCTTAATGTTATATGCTCTAACCTGATATGAGCTTCCTGACACCATCAACAACCTCCCTGTACTTATGGGACCTCATGCCGTAGAGCCTTCCGGCGAAATGAGAAACTATGGTGATCAAGTCTTCTACAAGCTCTTCATGAGGAGTCTTCTCTCCACGATTTATTACCTCTATCTCCGTCCCAAAAACTGAGAACACTCTACTTAGAGTTTCAATCCCAAATCTTGTAAGCCTATCCTCGTAAGCAACTATAACCTTTGAGATCCTTCTCTCAAAGACCATGTCTAAAAGCCTTAGAAAATTCTTCCTATTCTCATTAAGCCCAGAGCCCACATCTGAAAGAACCTGAACTTCACCGTAACCCTTTTCCTTAGCATAAGTTAGTATCAACCGCTTCTGCCTCTCTAAATCATCTTTTTGGGTTGAGGATGAAACCCTAGCATACCCAATAACAACCCTCTCTTCCCTTAAGCCTAGAATGCGCTTAATCTCGCTTTCAGGAACCCTCCTCCTACCACCAACAGTCCTAACAACCCTAATCTTACCCTCCTTATCCCACCTCTGAATAGTCCTAGTTGTAACGCCCAGAAGCCTCTTAGCCTCCTTGAGAGTGTAAAGCTTCTCCATCAAGAAGATTTTACGACTTATGACTATTTAAGTCCATCTATTTTAAAACTGCTGCAAGGGCGAAAGGTGAAAGTTAAGGTCCTAAAGTCAGCTCTGATCGAGGATACCGTGGAGAGGATCGCTCAAAGGATTGCGCAGGAGACAGATTCAAAAATAATTCAAATAATAGGTCATACATTCACGCTTTATAAGCCGAAAAGAAGGATACGCTGATCAGATGATGTCGGGGGACTCGCCCGAAGCAAATAAGTATTTATAAGACCCCTTTTTAGATTAGTGAAAGAAAAAGTGGGGAATTGATAGCGTTGCCGACACCGTTTGATGTTCCGTCCTCAACATTAATAAGCCGGCTAGCAAAATATTTAAAGGATAATGTCGACGCAATCGAGCCGCCTGAATGGGCTCCATACGTGAAGACTGGCGTCCATGCGGAAAGAGCTCCGCAGAACCCGGATTGGTGGTATGTTCGCTGCGCTTCATTGCTTAGAAAAATCTACGTTAAGGGTCCCATAGGTGTAGAGCGGTTGCGCTCAGAATATGGTGGAAGAAAGAGAAGGGGAACAAGACCTGAGCATGCGAGGAAGGGTGGTGGGGCGATAATCAGGAAGACTCTTCAGCAGCTTGAGAAAGCGGGTTTAATTGAGACTATTAAAGGGAAGGGTAGGGTTGTTACTCCTGAGGGAAGAAGCCTTTTAGACTCTCTTTCAGCCGAGATCAAGAGGGAGATGGAGAAAGTTAATCCGGCTTTAAGCAAGTATTAGACTAAGGGGGCGGTGCATAGCGATGGGATTAGAGTATGAGAAGGAGCTTGATGAGATAAGAAGGCGGAAACTCATGGACTTGCAGCAAAAGATGGTTCAGGAGCAGGAAGAAGCGGAGGCTAGGAAAAGAGAGGAGATGCAGAGACAGATTATTTTAAGAAGAATACTCACACCTGAAGCCAGGCAAAGGCTAGCGAACCTAAAGATGGTTAGACCTGAGTTCGCAGCGCAGCTAGAGGTTCAGCTAGTTCAAATAGCGCAGCAAGGATTAATAAAAATACCCATAGACGATGACAAGTTAAAGGAGATTTTAAGGAAGCTACAGGAAGGGAGGAGGGAAATCCGAATAAGGAGGATGTAAAGTTGGCTAGACATAAGCCTCTTGCGAAAAAGCTTAGGTTAATAAGCGCTGGTAAAGAGAGCAGTCCAATACCATCGTGGGTTATAGTGAAGACGCTAGGTAAGATTACGAGGATACCTAAGAGGCATTGGAGGAGGAGTAAAATAAAGCCCTAGGGGGGAGGTGAGTGAGCGAAGAAGAAAAAGTTAAGGAGGCTAAGGAGGAGAAAAAAGAGCGTGAAAGCGATATAGTGGAGGAACGCATCTACACCGTCCCGCTTAGTAGAGCTTGGATAACGCCTGTAACTAGAAGGGCGCCCAGAGCTATGCGCCTACTTAAAGCATTCATTAAAAGGCACATGAAAGTTGATGACCACTCTATAAGAATTTCTAACGACGTCAATGAAAAAATATGGGATAGGGGTGTAGAGAAACCTCCCCGTAAGATTAGGGTGAGAGTAATTAAAGACAAGGATGGTTTAGTGACAGTTCATTTAGCCGAAGGAGAATGAAATGGCGCTGTTCCTTCTAGATGTATTTGGAACAGCAAGTATAGGAGTGTTTATGCGGGCAACAGACAAGTTTATTATTGTGCCAAATCAGCTCCCAGAGAGCACTATAAATAAACTTGAAAGATGGTTTGGTATTACGCTCATAAAAACCAATGTTGGCGGGTCAGCGCTTTTAGGCTCATTGGTGTGTGCAAACTCACACGGTATAATTTTACCGCACATAGTGCGGGATGAGGAGATTGCCGCCTTTAAAACGCTGAAAGATGTGAACATAACTATCATGGAGAACAGTAAAAAAACGGCTTTCGGAAATCTTGTCTTAGCTAACGATCATGGTGCGGTTGCGGATCCTAGATTAAAGAGGGATGAGGTTAAAGTGATAGCTGACACTTTAGGGGTTGAGGTTCTACAAGGTGAGATAGCTGGGCTGCCATATGTAGGGTCCCTTGCACTTGCGACAAATAGAGGGGTTTTAGCCCACCCGCTGCTCAAACCCAGCGAAGAAAAACTTTTAGGCGAGATATTAAAAGCTCCAGTTAGTGTTGGAACAGTTAACTGCGGGATCCCATACATATCCACAGGCTTGGTGGGAAACAGCCGTGTTGCCGTTGCGGGATCACTAACAACCGGTCCAGAAATCTTCATGATAGGTCGCGCTCTTAGGGTGGTTGGTGAAAATGAGTGAAGTTAAAGTCTATAGGATAATTGGGAAAATAACGAAACCAAACTTTAAAACAATATTTAGGAAGGAGATTAGGGCTCTGAAGCCAGAGCACGCTCTGGAGGAGATATATAAGATTTTTGGCAGTAAACATAGGGTTAAGCGCTTCCATATAAAAGTTCTGAAGATTGAGGAGGCTTGCCGCGGAGAAGAACTCTGACCTTAATTTATTTAAGTCTCCTCTCCTCTATATTTTTAGGAGACCCCTTATGTCTACGCCAGCCGAATCCATAGAGGATGAGATTAGAAGACTTATAATTGAATTGAGAGTGCTGGAGAACACCGCCGAAAACCTCCAGTTAAGGGTGAATCTGGTTAACGCTAATTTAACGGAGCTCAATTTAGCCAGCATGTCCCTTGAGGGCATCGAAAAGAAGGATTCAAATTCGATTTTTGTTCCGATAGGTGGCGGCTCGTATATTAAGGCTATTCTTGAAGACACTGATAAGGTTATTTATGGGGTTGGTGCGGGTATAGCTATCGAGAAAACAATAAAGGAGGCTAAAGAGGATATAGCGAATAGGATAGCTGAGCTAAATAAGGCTAAGGCGGCGTTGGAGCAGCAGTTAAATCAAGTTTTAGCCGGCATACGGGAGAGGCGGTCAAGACTTCAAGAGTTAACTTCCAGGCTTAGAAGTCAGGGCTGAGAGAGCTGGAATGTTCGAGAAGCTACGCGATGCATTAAGCGGATTACTGGATAAGATTTCAACAGTTGAGCTTAAACCGGATAAACTACAGGAAATTTTCTGGGAGTTTAAGCTTACGCTTCTAGAGAACGATGTTGCCCTAGCTGTCGCAGAGCATATATGCGGTGAGGTGGAGAAGCGGATAATTGGATTAAAGATTGGAAGGTTTGAAGATAAGCGTAAAGCTGTAAAAGAGGTGTTGAGAAGCGTCCTGCTGGATGTTCTTAAGACCCCGGAAGAAGTGAATCTCATAGATTTGGTTGAGGGAAAGCGTAAGTTAAGGGAGCCTTGCATAATAGTTTTTGTGGGAATAAACGGGACCGGGAAAACAACAACCATTGCTAAGATAGCGAACTTGCTGCTTAAGAAGGGTTACTCCGTGGTCTTAGCGTGCAGCGATACTTTCAGGGCTGGTTCAATAGAGCAGCTCGAGCAGCATGCAAAAAGGCTTGGTGTTCCCATGATTAAGCATAAATATGGTTCAGACGCTGCCGCGGTAGCTTATGACGCTGTGCAATATGCTAAGGCTAGGGGGATAAACACTGTCCTAATAGATACCGCTGGGAGAATGCAAACCGATAAGAACCTCATGATGGAAATGGAGAAGATAGTTCGCGTAGTTAAACCAGACTTAACAATATTTGTTGGAGACGCTTTGACCGGAAACGATGCCGTCTCGCAGGCGGAGGAATTCAGCAAATACATTAATATAAGCGGGTCAATATTAACAAAGATGGACGCTGACGCGAAGGGTGGAGCTGCGATCTCCATAGCATATATAACAAAGAAGCCCATATTGTTTTTAGGAGTTGGACAGAGGTATGAGGATATAGAGCCCTTTAAACCTGAAATAATAGTGAATAGAATATTGGGATCCCTTTAAATCTTGGTTTAGGTACACCGACATAACCGTATTGAAGAATGAGTTTTCTCACAGAATTTATGGGTCAGCTGAGTAACTCTCGATCATAGGTTTACATGTCTCTTGACTCTTCCCACATCATCCCCAACACATATAATTTTACGCGAAGTTTAAATCTGTTTTTAGAGCATTAAGTTTTAAGGATTAAAATATGAGTAGGCTATATATTCCCAAGCCATTCTCAGCGGGAATATTGCTGACTTATAAGTGTACAAATGAATGTCGGCATTGCATGTATGCGTGCTCCCCAAAATGGAGGAGTGATTGGATAGATTTGAAAATTGCCGAAAAGATCTTAGAAACACTTTCTAAATTATTTGAGGAATATTATCCTGAAGGTTTCAGTCAAGTTGGGGTTAACATTGGGCTACATTTTACTGGCGGCGAACCATTCTTAAACTTCGATCTTCTATTAAGTTTAGTTGAAGCAGCCAGCAGCTATGGCATGCCGTCTATCTTTGTTGAGACGAACTGCTTTTGGTGCATTAATGATGATGTGACCGAAGAGAAGCTCACGAAATTAAAGAGGGCTGGTTTAGATGGCATACTTATTAGCGCTAACCCTTTTGTCGTTGAGCAGACCCCCTTCGAACGTATAGAGCGGGCCGCTAGAATAAGCAGACGCATATTTGGAAGAAACACCATAATATATCAGGAGATCTTTTTCAATCAAATGAAATCTATTAGCTTGAAGGGAACGCTTTCCTTCGAAGAATACCTTTCGATAATGAGTGAAAAAGACCCCTCAGGGCTTTATTTCGGGTTAAGCTATCCATCAATGCTTTTAACGGGCAGGTTACCTTACAAGATAGGCTACTTATATAGGAGGAGGGCGGCAAAAGACTTCTTCAGCGAATCATGTTTGGAGGAATTGACACGAAATTGGCATGTTCATATAGACAACTACTATAATTACGTGACTGGATACTGTGCAGGCATATCCTTAGGAGACGCCAGAGAACTAGAAAAATTATGTCGGGATGGAATAGATTTAGACGAGTATCCAATAATTGGCAGGCTTACCTCACCTAAGGGGATTAAAAAGCTCTTCACTTATGTTTCTGAGAATTATGGATATAGGGAGAGAGAAGATGGATACATATCGAAATGCCACCTATGTCTCGACATAAGGAAACATATTGTAGTCCAAGCAAATGACTTTAAAGAGCTTAAGCCTAGAGAATTTTATGAGCATTTATAAGGCGCGCCCCCACTATTATACGTGTAGATTTACAGCTAATATTTCCTCATTAACTTTTTATTTTTAGTTGCGGACCTTTAATGTTGATGAAACAGTTTATGCAGTTAAGTGAGGGATAAATGCAGTCGCAAAGAAAACAGCCCCTAAAAAAGAAGGTTGAGGAGGAGTTTATAGAGGAAAGTGTAGGGGTTGAAAAACTTATTGAAATGCTGGTTAAAAGTTTTTTGAGAGCTGACAGCGATTACGGCGCAATAACCGACATAAGAACTGATATAGATAGCATTTACATGCTGATGAAGAGCTATGTTTCTGAGGAGAAGCTGGATATATATGTGCTGAAGATCGGGGATAAAATACTTATGTCTAAAACCAATGTAAACTTTGACAGAATCTATGAGGTTATAAAGGAGCGCTCTCATTTGGAGGCAAAGAGAGGTATAATTGAGATATGGGATGACCCGGAGAACGGGTTACTACATTTTCTAATAGTGCCCTTAAGAAAGCATTTTCCAATAGAGTACGCCACGGACAACGATAAGGAAAAAACTATAAAAGTTTTACTTAACGAGTATTCGGACATCTGCTCATAATCTCTCTTTATTCAGCGCCGTGGCTTTTCCTTCTTACCCGTTACCAAATCTTTAAGTGCTATTCCGTTAACCGTTACAACTTTCCATCTGACACCGGGGATATCGCCCATTGAACGCCCTCTTGAGCCGCCTATACCCTCAATTATAACCTCATCATGCTCATCGACAACGTTAAGCGCGCCATCACCCGGCAGGAAAGCCGTCACAACCTTACCATTCTTTATCAGCTGAACCCTTACACACTTCCTTATTGCGCTGTTCGGCTGTTTGCTTTCACGCCCCACCTTCTCCAAGACTATTCCGCGAGCCATAGGAGCTCCTTCTAGAGGATCCGCTTTAATATCTAGCATAAGCATACGTCTCTTATAGTATCTATCCTTCCAACGGAACTTCTGTCTCCTAACGCGGAGCTTTCTTGCAGCGAACTCTCCTCTAGGCTTCTTAGCCATATTTTCAGCTCCAATTATTCAACATTTTTGCTAAATAGTTATAAACATTTCGTTTGCCTTTTCCCCGAGTTTTAGCTGTTCTTCTACGCATTAAACTATGACAACGTTACTTATATTGAAATAGCGCTTCGCCAGAAATCTAACTTTCTCAGCGTTTCTGCCGTTTTTACCGATAGCTATGCCTTTATCCTTACTTTCAACTGAGGCGACAGCTATCACGTTTCCATCGGGCTTCTTAATTATCCGCACCTCTTTAACGTTAGCAGGTTTTAAAGCATTTTTTATGAGCTGTACTGGATCTTCAGAGAACTCCACAACCTCGTATTTTTTACCCGTGATCTTTTCGAGGAGCGCTATGTTCTTGCCTCCCTTGCCTATAGCTAACCCGGCTTCCCCCTCTTTTATCACAAAGATAACTCTATCGAACTTTTGATCGATTATGCAGTCTCTAACCATAGCTCCCGTCAGGCTTTCAAATAGCCGCATGTATTCCAATTCATCATTGGTTAAACGGATACCTCTAGACATTTTCACCACCTGCAAACTTAAGTATATCAGAGTCACCTGGATCCCTTATTGTTAGGGCAGATACTGGGAAGGGTTTACCACACACTGACCCTAAATCTAAGCTTGTGCCAGGATATATTATTAATGGAATCTTGGACAATTTACAATAGTATTCGATTTTCTCACGTTTATCTTTTAGGCAGTTAGATGATATGATGACTAATCTAGCTCTTCCAGTCATGACGCTTTTTATGGTGGAGTTAGAGCCAAATAAAATTTTCCCTGTTTTGACAGCTATAGCTATGGACCTGTCCACTTCACTTTTACTGAAGCTACTCAGATGCTTCACCCTCCTCTAATCCTGCGCTTGCTGATGGAGCAGTCATGTAAATGTCAACTAGACCCGTTCCAACAGGTATAGTTTGCCCAACTATAACATTTTCGGTTACGCCTTTAAGCGGGTCGACTTCACCTTTAATAGCCGCTTCAACAATATTTGGCACAGTTATTTCAAATGCGGCTCTGGCGAGAACGCTCGGTTTCTCACCGCTAACTCCATGTCTCCCTATCTGCCTGACACTGCCAGTCACCGTCATTATATCCGCCACAAGCATTACATGCCTAACATCGACATCCAGCCCTTGCTCCTCAAGAACACCCATAGCTTCCCTAATTATCGCGTTTCTAGCAGCCTCTATACCTAAAGTTCTCTCCACTTCGTGAATGCTATTTGTTGTTGTTCTCGTCGGGTCAACTCCAATAACCTCAAGAACCCTTGGCAGATTAGATCCATCGGTTCTTATAATCCATTCGCCATTCTCCTCAGTTACATAAACCCTCTTTATGCCGGGAACCCCCTTCACATAATATGATGAAACCTTGTTCAAAAGCTTTTTAACATCCATCTTCCTTTTAGGTTCAACAAACATCAAATTATTCTCGAACCTTAATGAGCAACCAGGTATATTGACGGTTCTGCTAAGATAATCCATAGTGATTCCGCGCTCGCTCATCCTGCGCTCGTTCAACTTAACAATAACCCCGCCGGTTTCAGGGTCTATATATGTCTCCTCAGCGATATCCTCAATAGTCGTGTACAAAATTCTTTGCGCAACCTCCATTGCTTTCTCCCGGCTCCTCCTATGCTCCTCATCTAAGTATATTGTCATAACAGGGGTTGAAGGCTCCCTTCTAGCATCAACGATTTCAATTAAACGTGGCAGTCCAAGTGTTACATTCTGCTCCCTAACACCAGCGTAGTGGAAAGTTCTTAAAGTCATCTGTGTGCCAGGCTCACCGATAGATTGCGCTGCAACCACACCTACGGCTTCGCCGGGCTCAACTAAAGCCTTTTTGTAACGTTCAATGGCTAACTTAATGGTTAAATCTACACCCTCTTTACTAAGTTTTGAGGCTTTAAGCCCATCTATAAGCTCGCGCAACAATAGCGGTGTAAGCTCATCTTTAACTTTACTCACTTGGCTCTCAATATACTCTTCTGATGCCGGCTCACCGGCCTCAATCATGAGCCTAACTTGATCAATAAGCCTACTAATATTAACTGCTTTGCCATGATCGCTCTTAGCTGGATCTACACCGTCTTCACCATACATAAACTGTACTATTTCGCCCAACGAGTTTCTTACAGTCCCATCATACTCGACACGTAAGTGCTCAAGGGCGTTGATCAATCTTCTCTGCATATATCCGCTCTGCTGAGTCCTTACAGCTGTGTCCACCAAACCCTCCCGCCCGCCCATCGCATGGAAGAAGAACTCTATTGGATCTAAACCATCCCTATAGGATGAGTATACGAAGCCCCTCGCTTTTGGCGACGGATCACCTATCTTGAAGTGCGGTAGCGCTCTCTCTAAATAACCGCGTATAACACGCTTACCTCTAATAGACTGCTGACCTAATATTGCCGTCATCTGCCCTATATTAAGCGTTGAACCTCTAGCGCCAGTCTTCGTCATCACTATGCCGGAGTTTTCAAGGCTAAGATCCTCCTCAGCAACTTTACCCGCTTTCTCTCGGGCTTCAGCCAACTCGTTCATCACATAAAGCTCAAATGAATCTAAAAGCGTCTGCCCAGGAAGTCTCTCTAAAGTACCTTCATGCAACGCCTTCGTTAAAGCATATATCTTTTTCTCAGCATTCCTTATGATTTGACGTATTTTTCGCTTAGCTTCAGCTGAGAGATCTAGTTCATCGAAAGAATACGTGAAGCCACGCATAGTTATAAAGCGATTAAGTAAGCGGCTTATCTGATTAAGGAACTTTCTACCAGCCTCGGTTCCATAGTCCTTTATTATTCTATGCAGAACACTTTCAGATTTCTCAGCGCCTATAGAGTTTTTATCGATTACGCCTTTTATCAGAACACCATCCTTAATTACAACGTACGCATCGTAGGGGCATTCATCTTTGAGACAGGCATCACAGTTCCTACACACGCTTGCCTTCAGCGTATAGTTAAAGTCCTTGGGGAGAAATAGGCTGAAAATTTGTTTTCCAGTCCACAAAGGCTCAGGCTCCTTAATCGCTGGCTCCGGTAAAGGTCCATCGTAACCTGCAGCAGCTAATAGTTCGCATACTTCTTTCTTGTCTAGGAGAGTTGATTTGCGCGTCAAGAGAAAAGCAGCCGTTATAAAGTCTCTAATTGCACCTATTATTGGGCCTCCGAATCTAGGCGAAAGTATGTGGTCTTGAACCTGCATGAGTAGGCGAGCCTCGGTTTGAGCCTCCTCGCTTTGAGGAACATGAAGGTTCATCTCGTCCCCATCGAAGTCCGCGTTATACGGCGGGCAGACACATAAGTGTAGCCTAAAAGTCTTGTATGGGAGAACCTTAACATAATGAGCCATTATGGACATCCTATGCAGGGATGGCTGTCTATTAAATATTACTATGTCGCCATCCTGCAGATGACGCTCAACAATAAACCCTGGCTCGAGAGCTTCAGCGAGCTTTTCCCTATCGGCGACAAACTCAAGCCTAATGCGTTTACCATCAGGCCTAATTATGTAAAGCGCCCCAGGATATTTGTCCGGCCCGTTTTTCACTAGCTCACGTAATCTATCAATGTTCCACGGTGTAACCTTCTCAGGTACAGTAAGCCTCATAGCTACGAACAGTGGGACGCCAACCTCGTTTATATCCAAGTTTGAATCCGGGCTTATCACTGTACGTGCTGAGAAATCAACTCTTTTACCTGACAGGTTACTTCTAAATCTACCTTCCTTACCCTTTAAGCGTTGGGATAAAGTTTTAAGCGCCCTTCCAGAACGATGCCTAGAGGGTGGTATACCGGAAGCCTCATTATTAAAGTAGGTTGTAACATGGTACTCGAGAAGCTCCGATAAATCTTGAATTATAAGCGTTGGCGCGCCAGCCTCAATGTTCTCCTTAAGTCTCTGATTTATCCTAATTATATCTACGAGCTTATGGGTTAAGTCGTCCTCAGACCTTATTCCTGACTCAAGGGTTATGGATGGTCTAACATAGACTGGCGGAACCGGCAGCACTTGTAGGATCATCCATTCTGGGCGGGCATACTTAGGGTCAAACCCTAAGAGTTCAAGGTCTTCATCAGGGATCCTCTCGAATCTCTCACGTATCATGCTGGCTGTTAAACGCTGAGAACCGCCCTCCTCAGTGTACTCATGGAAGATCGTCGGTTTCGTAAACTCTATCTTATATTGTTTTGCGCCGCAATATGGGCATTCACGGTTCTTCCTCGCCTCTTCAAAAACCCTGTTATAAAATGATGTGGGAACAGCGCCAAGCATCTTCTTCAGTCTTTCCATTCTCGCTCTAAGGGAGCTGATAGTTTTTTCCGGAAGCAGAATGTGCCCGCAATTTCTACAGGTTACTTGAAGAAGATTATAGATTACTTCAGCAAACTCGACATGTATTATTGGCACTGCAAGCTCTATGTGTCCAAAATGACCCGGGCATCCCGCTGAAGTGTTACCGCATGTTCTACATCTCTGTCCAGGTTCCAGCACCCCTAGGCGGCTATCCATTAATCCGGAAGGTATGACCGCCCCATCCTCATCATAGGTGTCGGCGGTTTGAATCTCGACAACAGACATTTTTCTTATTTCTTGAGGAGATAGTATGCCGAATTTTATCGAATCTATTATTTTTTGGTACGCTTCCTCAACCACCGTCATTTTAAGCCCTCTCCTTCAACTTTAATCTGGGCGCGATGCATAGACTCATTAGTTCCTGTAGGAGCAGCTTAAACGCATATGAAACTGTGACTGGCGAAACTTTAGCTTTATCTTCACATATGTTGCATACGTACTTGCGCTGTCTCATATCGTAGTAAGCTATGAAGCCGCAGTTCTCGCAAACATATATCGTGTATTTATCTGACTCTTCAAGAAGCCTATCTTGGAGAAGAAGCGCCGCGCCATGCCCGATTAAGCAGTCTCTCTCCATTTCACCAAAACGTAACCCGCCGCCTCTCGCTCTCCCCTCAGTCGGCTGTCTAGTTAACATTTGAACCTGCCCTCTAGCCCTAGCGTGAATCTTGTCAGCCACCATATGATGCAGCTTCTGATAGAACACCACGCCAATGAATATGTCAGCCATGTATTTTTCACCAGTTATACCATTATACAAAACCTCACGACCAGTATAACTGAACCCCAGGTTTACAAGCATACGCTTGAGAATTTCACCTCTCCTCTCGCCTATGAAGGGTGTTCCATCTATGGGTTCACCCTTCAAAGCGGATATTTTGCCAGCCATAGATTCCAAGAATTGCCCGATAGTCATTCTCGATGGTATAGCGTGCGGGTTAATTATTACATCCGGCACAATCCCATCCACGCTAAAAGGCATATCTTCCTGCGGCACAATCATCCCTATAACTCCTTTTTGTCCATGCCTTGAAGCAAACTTGTCGCCTAGCTCAGGCATACGTTCGTCTCTAACCCTAACCTTTACGAGCTTATTTCCCTCACCGGTTTCTGTTATGAAGACCGCGTCAACAATACCTTTCTCGGACGGTCTCATTTCTATGGATGAATCCCTCATAGTTGGGCCCTTAACCTCAAACTCCTTATATTCCTCGAGAAATCTTGGCGGGCTTACTCTACCTATTAGAACATCTCCGCCAGACACCTCTATCTCTAAACCCACTATTCCATCCGGCTCTAAATGACGGTAGTATTGTTCTCCGCGAAAACCTCTGGTCCCGGGCTCAGGCACGGTTAGCTGATCCTTTAAGCCGCCTAAATATTGGCGGCACTCAGCCTCGTACAGCCTATAGAATGTGGAGCGGAATAAACCGCGCTCTATAGAGGCTTTATTAACAACTATAGCGTCCTCCATGTTATATCCTTCATAAGATAGAACCGCCACAATACAGTTCTGCCCGGAGGGTCTGAGATCGTATCCTATTATCTCCATAGGTTTAGTCCTAACAAGAGGTTTCTGCGGGTAATGGAGTATATGGGCTCGTGAGTCAACCCTAAATGAGAAATTGGACGCATAAACCCCTAAAGCCTGCTTCGCCATCGCAGACTCATAAGAATTGCGTGGGGACTGGTTGTGTTCAGGATATGGTATTATGGAGGCGCAGATTCCAAGGATCCCATACGGTGTTAACTCAAGATGGGTGTGCTCAGGCGTTAAGTCCTCAGGGTAAAGCGCTATATAGGCGTTTTCTTCCTCCTCTGCATCTAAATATTCAATTATACCGTTTCTTATCAAATCGCTCCAAGTCCACTCTCTAGATACTATCCTCTCAACGTGCTCCCTCCTCAGTTTAGGCACACCGTTCTCCACTATGATTAGCGGCCTGCGTATTCTTCCCTCATCGCAGTTAACGTAAATTTCACGCTTAACGCCATAGACCTCAGAGAAATATGCGATGTTAACTTCAGGGGATATTTCACCCATCCTTCTCGCCCTTCTCACCTCATTGACGAGGTTCTCTGGGTTATCGCAGTAGCCTATTGGAACGCCGTTCACAAAGACCTTTGTACCAGTAGCCTTAAGTTTCTCGTCAGCCTCGAGCAGTGGAATAACACCCCGCTTGTAAAGTTCACGCTTAACTTTCTCAGGATCCACACCAATAGATATTGAAGCCGATAAGGCTAGATTCTTGACTAGTCCGCAGTTGGCGCCTTCAGGGGTTTCATTTGGGCACAGCCTGCCCCAGTGTGTGGCATGCAGATCCCTCGCCTCAAAGTTAGGCTGGCTTCTGCTTAGCGGCGACTGAATCCTACGTAGATGGCTGTAGGTAGATATTAAATTTGTTCTGTCAAGGAGCTGTGTTATGCCAACTTTACCTCGACCCCAATTGCCAGTCGCCAGCGCGTGCTGGAGTTTCTCAGTTATTATGCCGGGTCTAACAGCTATAGAGACGCTTACCATACGCCTCTTTGAACCCATTCTTTCGAGCTGATACTTAATATCACGGCATAGGTTTCTGAAAGCGACGCGGAATAAATCGGCTAGAAGAGGTCCGGCGAGCTTTAACCTCTTATTTTTGACATGATCCTTATCATCTGGTTTACGCCTACCCAGCTTTAATTCAATAACCCTGGCAGCCATTTCGCCAAGCAGGATTGCCTTCTCAATCCTCTTCTTGGGAGACCTTCCAATATGGGGTAGGAAGTTTCTATCTAAGAGGAGCTCAGCCCTCTGAATCCTATAGCTTTTGACCTGACCATGCGCCACCCTATTGCCAATAAATAGGAGGGCTTCCTCCACAGTATTTACTCCAGCAGCATCTTCAAACGATGGTTCCAGCTCGCTCTGTATGCTTTTATCCAGCGAAACTGTTTCAGCTATCTCTCGATCCGACTCAAGTCCAAGAGCTCTCATCAGTACGACAAAAGGTATCTCTGATGGAATGCCTGGAATGGAAACGTATAGCGCACCATTAGGCTTCATCCTCACCTCAATCCTAGCTCTAAAGCCCACTGTGGTCGAAAAGATTTTAGCCCTATAAATCGGCGTAGCGCCTTTAATCTCAATATCTGTGAGAATGCGGTTAGGGGCTAAATCTTCGAGGGCGACTATAACTCTTTCAGAGCCATTAATTATAAAGTATCCTCCCGGATCTAATGGGTCTTCACCCTGCCTTATGAGCTCCTCCTCAGATAAGCCATATAAGTGACAATACTTGGACTTAAGCATAGTTGGAATATCGCCTATATGCACAAGCTCCTTATCAAGCTCCCTATCGCCAACAACAGGGGTCATTTCAACGGAAACCGGCATAGCGTACGTCAGATTTCTCAAACGCGCTTCCATCGGATATATCTCGCGGCGCGTACCATCAACTTCGGTGATATAGGGACCATATATAACCCCGTTTTCGGTCTCCCGCGCAATAAAGACTTTACCGAGCTTTATCTTGAAGGGGCCCTCAGGAACCTCGATCTCGATTTCACCAACTTCATCTACGATTTCCTGAAGGCCATGCTCGATGAACTCATTGTAAGAATCAAGATGCTGCCTAACAAGACCCTTCTCTTCAAAGAATGACTTAAAAACCAGAAACGCATCTTCCGGGCTAATCAAGCTCTGAGCCTCCCATGCTTAGATGTGCTGGAGTACAGCCCTGAATAGATTCAAGACACATTATTAAACCTTCCTAGTCAACCCATTTACTCTGCCAACATAATCTTGAGTAAAGCAAGTAAAATTTAAAACAACAAATGAAATTAATAAACTTTGCTTTTTTACAATAAATAAAAGTTTCAAAGTTTCGGCTCCAGCTCCGCAGGCCGACGTCCTAATCCTGGCTAGACCACGGGTCCAAATTCATCGCCCTTAGCTCATTGATTTTATTTGGCGGACCCGGTGGGATTTGAACCCACGACCTCCGGCTTTCTGCGCTGGAACCGCGTCATAAACATATTTAGCTTTTGTGTCGTAATGCTATAAACGTTTTGCTTGAAGGTTTACTAAGACTCCTATCCTTAAATGTGGGCGAAGGGGTGAGGTCTAATGTTTATATCTTCTTTGATATTTTCTTTCCTATAGGGAGGGGTTTTATATTGGGAATTCCAATATCTCCGGAAGAGCTGGCTGAAGCGGAAGATGTAGATTTTGTTGAGGAGAAAGAGGATTGGAACGTCTATAAGTTGAGCGATGGCACTACGTTGAAAGTTAAACTCGTTTTAACCGGGGTGAAAAGGCTTAAGAAATGGAACCCTGATGGAACACCGATCTACGTGATAAACTCGCAGAACATTGTACGTGTAGTTAATGTTCCTAAAGAATTGAAGGCAAAGGCGAAAGAGCCTTCTTTTAAACCAACGTAGCGGTGGTCTCATCTCTTAAAGACCTATCTCTCTGAGAAAACCATTTATACAGTCCTTCATAGACTGGAGGAACGGATGCTTAACTCTTGAGGGCTCTAAGTTTTCAAGTCTACCGATCCTGAATGATAGTGGTGGATGGGGGTCTAATCCAATCCAGCTTCCAACCCTACCCGTCGCTCTCTCAAGCCATAGGCGTCTGTAGCCTATCTTTCTTAAAGCGTTGGCTAAAGCGTCTGATTTCCCAAGCACGAGCGCTGATTCGAGGTCTGCTCTGGCTTCAAAAAACTTCGCTACAAAATATATGAGGCTCAAGGCGAATAAGAAGTATAGAAAGCCAAACATCATGATGAATGGCGCTAGTTGTAGGAGAATATAAACCCTAAACAAGTATTCAGCCGACGTCAGCATAAAGAGCGAGAGCGGGTCTCTGCCCTTAACGTGACTTATTTCATGACCTATAACCGCGGTTATCTCCTCCTCATCTAATTGAATTAGCAGTCCAGTTGTAACTAAAATGAGGCTGAAACGCGGGAATGGGCCTGTGGCAGCCGCGTTAGGAATTATTATATTCGCTATCCTGATTTTTGGGATGGGCATGTTAAATCTGCCAGCAACATCTTTAACTATTTGGTAAACGTTAACGCTTTTTATCAGAAGGTTCTCGGGCTTAATATTTATGCCATGGTTCATAAACACCTCTTGGACGGTTTGGGCGTCGATAGGTTTTCCGAGCGCTAATGTTTTCTCGTAAATTTCTTTCTTGATCTGGAGAAGGCGCTCCCTAGGGTAATTCTGCCTAATAAAATCGAAGTCTTCTGGAGGAATATGGTACTGCAGTATGTAAACTGTAGGTGACTCTTTTGTAATAGACCAGTCGCCCATCTGCATAATGATCTTATCTGAGAATAAAATCAAAATGAACTGCGACAATACTAGGATGATGGGCGCATACGTTGGTCCGAAGAACGCGAAAACCATGTAGCTGAATAGTATGAATATGACGAATAAAAGAAGCATGTTTCCAGTGAAAATTTGGCTAAGGATTCTTTTCCTCTGCGTTAATGTTTTTTCACTTATCAGGTGCCTACCTGGAACCCAAGCAAAATATAGTGTTGTCCTTCTCACTTCATCTTCAAACATTTGAAACGCTATTATTATGTCCTCCTTTATCCTGCTTAGAAAGCTCCGCGGAAAATAATCGCCGTACGGCCTCATCTTGATTTCAAAAGGATCACCAGTAGTAATTTCAACATCAACGTACCATGGTCCTTGCCCTAAAACAGTGAAAGCTAAAGTTTCCTTTCCATCAATGATCCAGCGCCTGACATTTGCGAAATTATGGTAGTGTGGCACTATATATCTTCTATATATGAACATGAGTAAATCGTGGTAGAAGGCAGGCGAAACCTCCGTTTGCACCTTAAATGATATTTCCTCCACCTCTTTTAAAATCCCCATTGTTCACTCATCTTTCATGTTCCATACATCTAGTAATTAATGGATGCCGACTATTAAATATGTCTCCTCCCTCAAGTATACGGGAGCACTCTATAAAAGAGTCGCATAAAAATTTTTAAGGGTTCACGATAATGCTTTTATAGAGAAAGTGGGAATTCTTTGGTATTAGCCAGAAAAAATTTGGCGGGTAACTATGGAGCCCAGTAAAAAGCCATTAAATGTATTAATGAAACAATTGAATTCCTACATCGGCGTTACTCTCAAAAATAATTTGGAGTACAGGGGCACCATGATACACTGTGATAGCTACATGAACATCATATTAGACAGCGCGGAAGAATATAATGGCGACAATTTAGTTGCAAACTACGGTAAAGTTCTAGTAAGGGGAAACAACATCCTCTACATAACGTTAAATCCGCCGCAAAAGAAAGAGTAGAATGGCGTAACTGCGATTGCGTTAGGCAAAAATAAAAAGCCTAAACTTGGAAAGGTAAGATCTCAGAGAAAGTATGGGAAAATGTTTTATTCAAAGTTTAGAAATTGAGGCGTGAGAGGGAATAATACACAATTTCGCCTCTCCTGTTTATAACGGCTAGTATCAGCTCTTTTTTCAAGTTTTGCGCACGCAACAATGTTTGCGTGAGATCTTCTATGGAGAGAGCCATGCCCTCATATATGCCGTAGACTAAATAGTCCGCTGAATTCTTACTATATTCTCCCCTCTCATATAAGCGAAAATCCACACCTAATCCGAAACCTTCCCGAATGACGTATCCTCTGCTCCTTAAATCGCGGTATATGAGATATTTGACCCAAGCGTTCTTCTCGATGGCTTTATATTTTTTCAGGATGTCTTGAAAGCTGACGGGTCTATTAGTCCTCTCATCTACAACTTTAAGTAAACCTCTATCACATAGATATAGGGCTTCATAGAAGGTTAGCAAAAGCCCCTCATCTTTTTGCACTCCATAGCCTCTCAGAGATAATTTCTCAGAGTCCTCCTTAGATTTAACGAGAACACCATCATCTCTAAGCCAAGCTTCAACGATCTTCTTTTTCGCCTCTCGTTCCTCACTATTGCTTTGTCTCGCCATGTCTTCATCCCGACTAAGGTCTATTTTCCTTCAAATATTTTCTTTTCGCAGTCGCAGAGGCTTTTGAAGTAATCTCTGCCCAGAACACCTGCTTCACATATTACTGCATCAACATATTTTATTGGCGTTATGTCGAAAGATGGGTTAAATACGTTTGCTCCCGCAGGAGCTACTCTAATTGATCCGATATGTGTCACCTCTTCGGGATCCCTTTCCTCTATAATTACATCTCTCGCAAAAACGTTCAGGTCGAATGTCGATAGTGGTGCTGCAACATAAAAAGGTACATTATGCTCCTTAGCTAAAACGGCGATAGTGTATGTGCCTATCTTATTTATTACGGCGTCGCGGACAATCCTATCCGCGCCAACAATAACCTTATTAACCATGCCCTTAAACATCACGTACCCAACCATGTTATCAGTTATTAATGTTACTGGGATCCCGTCGCGCATAAGCTCGTATGCCGTCAGCCTAGAGCCTTGGAGTTTAGGTCTAGTTTCAGTAGCTATCACTTTTACGCGTTTACCCTCCTCTTTAGCGGCACGTATAACGGCAAGCGCTGTTCCATAATCCACCGTAGCTAGTCTTCCAGCATTACAATGAGTTAAAATTGTATCACCGTCCTCTATCAACCTTGAACCGAATTCGCCGATCTTACGATTCACTTCAACATCCTCATCAGCCATACGTTGAGCCTCCTCAATAACTAGACGCTTCAAAGTCTCAACATCGCCAGCAGAGCTCTTAATCTTCTTCAAGATTCTTTCAACAGCCCAGAAAAGGTTAGCTGCCGTAGGTCTCGTTCCTTTAAGTATGCTAGCTGCGCGTTCAATCTCCTCGATGAAGGCTTCGGTAGTTTTCGCTTCTGAGTAATATGCCGTTAAAGCTAATCCATAGGCTGCCGCAACACCTATTAATGGAGCGCCTCTAATCCTCATTCTTTTTATAGCGTCAGCTACTTCAACACAGCTCTTCATCTCAAACCATACTTCTTCGTCAGGGAGCAGCGTCTGGTCGATTGTAACAACAGCACCATTCTTCCATTCAATAGTTCTCATATTCAGCCAACCAAAATATGGATTTAAAGATTTTAACTTTTAACTCTATCTAAAAATGTTTAGAAGCCGAGCCCTATTTTCCAGCTATAGAGAACCAGCTCTAAAATTATAAACATTATAATAAATAGAGCTATGCCCGCTCTTATCAGCGTGGAAGCTTGGCTTGGATTACGCCTATATTTCATACTTTGGTATACAAGTATTAATCCCATGGCTCCTAAAGCATAAACTATCATCACAGATATGCTCTCACCTAACATCTGGTCATATAAGCTTGGGTAAAGAAATATGAAGCCTCTTGCATATGGGATTACGCTTCTAATAGGCATCGAAATATTATATATTCCTCCGCCCAGCAAGAATATTGCGAAAAGCATCAGAATTATTGCAGTAACATTTTGTGAAGGTCTATAGTTAAGTATTTTACTAATTCTTCTCCAGAAACGTTCTAATATTAGGGGGAAATTCTCAGCCATCCTCCAGCAGCCATCCTATGGTTAGATTTTTTAGACTTTATTCTTTCTCTAAGAGAAAAGTAGAGTATTTAAATTTAAATGTTATTTTCTCACCTCAATAGAGGGTTGTACAAGTATATTAGGAAACTTTTTAAACTTTTCCACGATTCAAGATAGTGGCAGGTGATATTTCATGCCTCAGCGAGTACTGTGTGATGGCTGTGGGGAAATTTTGTATCAGGGTTATGACATAAAGTCTCCTGAAGAAATATATGAAATGTATAGTGGCAGGTGCCCTAAATGCGGAAGAAAACTATCATTGATGCCTCAAAAAATCGAAGTTCTGCCAGTAAGGGAAAGACCTGGAAAAAATCAGGGCAATGCAAAAATATTTTAGTGAGAACATAAAATAAAAATTCTTGCAACTATCTACTAGAAAGGGTGCTCTGATGAAACCTAAGGAAATAATCAAAAAGCCCATTAGCTTGCTATATAAGGCGCCACGCCTCCGGCCGAGAATAACGCATTCATCCCTCATTAAAGAAACAGCTCTACTTCTAATTATAGTGATATCTTTGTTCGTCAGGCTGCTGCCTTTACGTTGGGGCCTATACTTAAATGAGTTCGATCCCTACTTCCACTACTATGTGGCTAAACATATATCGGAGAATGGTTTCGCGTTCTTCTTCTCATGGCATGATTACGCCGGCTGGTATCCGTACGGACGTGATATGCGTTATTTCTCTAATCTCGGTTTAACCATAACCGCCGTCACCATTCATAAAGTTTTAAGTATCTTGGGGGTTTCACAATTCCTCGCCTCCGCTTCAAACCCTCTAGACCCATTATCCTCAGACCCGCTCTATAACCTCTGCGTAATCTTCCCACTTATAGCATCAGCATTCACGTGCATCGCCATATATTTTCTCGGAAGGGATCTTGGAGGGGAGACTGTTGGCTTGTTGTCGGCACTGTTATTGGCCTTAGATCTCTCTCACATTGGACGGACGTCGCTGGGATGGTTTGACGATGAAACGATTGGTATATTTAGCACCGTACTCCTACTATTGTTCTTTAGTAGGGCATTAGATAACAGAAGAAATCTGAAGAGCAGTGTCCTATATGCTGTTTTAGCGGGAGCCTCTCTAGGATACCTCTGCATGTCATGGGGCGCAGCAAGATACATGGTTGCTGTAATAGCGCTTTTTTCCTTTGTACTAATAATTGTGAGGAGGTATTCGCCGCGCCTACTTTTATCTTATGCGATCACCTCCACTATCGCCTTCTCGATAGCTGCGGCAAATCCGCGAACAGGATTGGGCTTTCTCTTTGAGACAACTAATCTTCCAGTTTACGGCGTTCTCTTTTTACTCTGCTTAGCAGAGTTGAATAGACTTGTGCCAGCTTTAAGAAGAAAGATAATTTATTTTCTGGTAATAACTGCTATTGTAATCTCAGTGTTCAGCGTCCTCTTCACAGCTGGTTTTATTACTCTTCCAGGTATGAAGTTTATTTTCACTTTAATCCCGTCGCTCCGCTCAACTAGCCCGCTTTTCGAGTCTGTCGCGGAGCACAAACCTTCCTCATGGGCAACATTTTATTATGATTTCGGTTTCGGAACAATTTTCGTGCCAGTAGGAATATTCTTCGCTACTTCAATGGCAACCAACTTAAGTGTGCTCATTATTTTGTATTGCTTAACATCCATTTACTTCGCCAGCTCAATGGTTAGGCTAGTTATACTTGCATCTCCAGCTATATGTCTGCTCTGGGCATTAGCGCTAAAACGCATTTTCTCACCGCTCATCTTAACCCTTAAAGAGAGGACGCCATCCCTCGGGCGAAAAGTGAAGATTATGCCTATTGGGAAGGAGCTTATTGCCAGCCTTTTAATATTGATGTTCATAGTTTTTGCCTTAACATACTCTCTTGGAACAACATTTATTCTTGGTCCGCGATCTCCTGGTCCGAGAAGTCTCATATATGCTGACACTCCGGCAACTATTTCGGGAGCCAGCCTTTCGGTTAAACCATCCTCATTAGTCCCAGATTGGATAGAAACTTTAACATGGATGCGTGAGAACCTGCCGCCCTCACCCTCTAAGCCCGGTGAGAAAGGGACTGTTGTTGCAAGCTGGTGGGATTACGGCTACTGGATAACCATCGTCGCCAATAAGACGACGCTTGCGGATAACGGTACAATAAATGCTACACAGATAGAGCAGATTGGAAAAATGTTTATGTCAAATGAGACCGAAGCCATCGAAATACTTAGGAGGTATAATGTTACCCATGTAGTTGTATACGTAACATTCGATACTCAGGGGAGGGACGCGCCCGGATACGGCGGCGATAACGGTAAATGGAGGTGGATGGCGCTTATACCTGGATTAAACGACTCTCTCTTTGGAAATTACACGCTTGGATGGGACTGGAGAGATTATAATGGGAATCTTCAAGTTGACAGCGGTGAGTTAATAGCGAATGAGAAGGGGCAAAACACCGTACTATATAAGTTGATGACCTACGGTAAAGAAATGACAGTATATGGATATTCAACAATCACTCTACAGCATTTTAGGAAAGCATATTTCTCCCAGAAAGAGGGATCGCCGCGCCCAGCTCCAGGGACATCGATTGTACCGCTAGTATGCGTATATGAAGTAATCTATGATTAGCATGCGAGCGAAGACATAAATTAATCCCTCCAAAAATATTTGCATGGAAAAAAATGAAAGGCAAAAATTGGGCCCGTGGCCTAGCCAGGATCAAAGGCACCGAGCCAGAAAAAGGTGGTGGCGTGCAAGCCTCCGGAGCCGGAGATCCCGGGTTCAAATCCCGGCGGGCCCGCCAAAAATCCTCGCTGCTTTTTTGAAACGGGGCTTAAAATAGGCTCCGCTATTAAGCCTCTACATAAATTCTAGGTGAACATGGAGTATGAGCATGTGATGAAGATAACCCGAGGACAATAGGTGTAGCGGAGGCATTCGGGCTTGGGATCGACGAAAACCAGAAGTTCAAGATTTACGACAACCTCGAGGTTGATGTGGGGTCGAGAGACATAGTCTATATTACGGGCGACAGCGGCTCATGTTTAAGAGCATCTGTTAATTAACTCGATTTAAAAATAAAATCTACTCTTTTCGTTCTTCGCCAGATTCCTCACTCTTCTTAAGCTCCTTCTCGATCTCTTTTTCTATTTCTTCTATGGGTTTTGGTGGTGGGGTTGTTGCGAGCGTGTATCCTATCCATGATATTATTGCTAGTATTGCTGCCACAGCTATGAACCCTGTTAGCTGTAGTACTAGCATAGACCATTGTGATAGGAAGACCAGCCATCCATAAACTATTATCCCGATTATGCCCATTACTAGAAGAAGTATTCCTACCGCTTGATCCCTACTCAAATCTAAGCCTCCTCAAACTAAAATTTTCATAAGTCTGAGAACAATTTAAGATTTTTGGCATTTTTAACTGTGCCAAGGAGTAGAATAAGCAGCAGCCTAATACTTAGATAAGTAAATAATGATACTTCAACACCTTCAACCCAAACAGTAATCTTTAAGTATTGTGAAAACATAGCATAGAGTTAATGTGACGAGCGTATTATCTGTTTTAGCCAAAAAATTAAGGAGTAAACGTTTACCAATAAACTTATCTATATTATTGAAGGTTTTAATAAAAGTCTCGTTCGCCCTTTCCTATATAGCGGCTTTTCTAACACTATATTTTTTGTATCCGGGTTCTTATGAGAGGACATGGAAGGGTAGAGCATACTATCTCTTTTTTATATGGCTAGTTTTAGTCGAGTTCACAGTGAATTGGGGAAAGATTTCTGTGAAGATCGGAAGAGTTAAGTCTAAGCGTTTCATAGCATTAGTTACCTTAATCATGCTCCCTACATTATACGTTTTAGCCGCAGATTTCTCTGGCTTAAACATGCTATTGATGGATTTATCTCCGAGGCATTATGGATTAGATTTTTGGTCAATGTTTATGCCCCTCACGGTAGAATACATCGTCTTCACAGCATTATCTCTCTCATTAGCAGTACTACCCTATGGAATTGATGGTTTAAGACGCTTTCTTCTTCCAATAGCCTTAATTGGCATTGTTGGCTTAATATTTCTTATAGACGGGCTTTATCCTTTCGGAGAGTTTACCCCCTTCCAAATAATTGTTCCATCAACAGCTATCCTCGCATCAATGTTCTTAACCTTACTAGGATATAAAACAGAGTTGAGGGGTCAAATCTATGGTACACAAGTTTTAAGGGTTTGGAGCGAAAAAGGCGAAGCTTCTTTCGGAATCGCATGGCCTTGCTCTGGTATAGATAGCCTAATAATGTATTCGATTATAACCGCGCTGTTCTTGAGGGATAGCGCTGTTCCGCGAAGACTAAAGGTAGTCTACTTCCTAGTAGGTGCTGTAGTCACATATTTCATCAATATTCTAAGGGTGGCTGAAATCTTTATGCTGGCAATAGAGTATGGTGCCTCATCTCTTGAGGTCCAGCGCTTCCATGACCACTATGGTCCATTATACTCCATAATTTGGATCATAACATATCAATTAATTATGTTTTGTATGCGATCCCTTTTAAAAGGGAAACCCTAAAAATATCGGTGAAAGTGGATTTAATTTGAGAAGAGTAATCCCTACGCTTATGTAATATGGGCTTGCGATGTAGATGTTTGCAGTAAGAGGCTAAAGGCTTAAAGTGACTATATAACCTTAAATCTCTGATCTGCAATTAATAATAGGATGCGTATACGGGCTTTGAGGGATGGAAGCATCGAGAAGATTAAAGCGCTTAAATACTCCACTCTGGCAATTATGAGCGTCTTCTTCATAGAAATTCTTTCAGGTCTAATTTTAAATAGCCTCGCAATATTAAGTGACGCGCTACATGCTTTATTCGATGCTCTCTCATCTATCATACTTTTAGTTTCAGCGCATGTATCGCTTAGACCTCCCGATGAGGAGCACATGTATGGTCATGAAAAATTCGAGCTATTAGGCGGATTGATTGGTGGCTTAACGCTGATGGTTGTGGCGGCATATATCGCCGCGGAGTCAATTATCAGAATCTTCACGGGAAAAACTTACATGAAGCTTGACCTCAGCTTAGCGGGTTTCCTTACTTTAACCTACACGCTCCTAATCGACTTCTTAAGGATTTTTATCTTCAGATCCGCTTCTGAAAGAAGCCCGTCTATAACCGCCGGTTTTTACCACGCATTCTCAGATTTCGGATCAACGGTTATCGCGCTTATAGGCTATTGGCTTTCAACGCAGGGAATATTTTATGGAGATCCTGTCGCCTCAATAATATTAAGCATCTTTTTAATCTCGTTAAGTACTAGGCTGATTTGGAGCACCGCCATGGAGCTCAGCGATATAGCGCCTAAAGAAGATGTCGCAAAAGTTAAGGAAGAGATCTTAAGGGTTAGCGGGGGGCTCTTCGACTACGAGAACTTAAAGGTTAGGAGGATTGGTGGGAAACTGTATGTTAGAGCCACGCTTAAGATTCCAGATTACGTAGGTTTTGAAGAGGCGCACGGTTTTGCGAGCAGGATAGAGGACGGCATTAGAAGAGAGTTCAAGGATGCAGACATATATTTCCATATAGAGCCAGCTGGCGTAAAAGGTATGACTACAAAGGATTTCATTGAGAAAATTTTAAGCAAATTTAAAGATGTGGAAGGGGTCCATGATGTGAATATATTTTACTGCGACGGGAAAATCTATGTTACACTGCACGTGCAGGTTGATCCATCGATGCCTATAGTTGAAGCCCATAAGTTAGCAGATAGGATTGAGGAAGCTATACGTAAAAATATGAGAAATGTCGAGAATGTACTTGTCCACGTAGAGCCATCAAACATTGAATTGAATAGGGGTTATGCGCTGGACGATAAAGAGGTAAAGGCGCTGGCACATCTAGCCGCCGAGAGATATGGGGGTAAAATAAGGGTTAAACGCGTAATATCCTACACTATGGGTGGGAAACGCTGCATCAACATTGAATGCACTCTCAGCGGAGATGTTTCAGTTGAAGAAGCGCATAAAATAGCTACTGAGATAGAGGAAGCCGTCAGGAATAGGGTTTCTGAAATCATGGTTTCGGTGCATATGGAGCCGAGGGATGATAGCTCATTTTAGCCTAATTTAAACCCTCATGTTACAGAGGCTGAGGGGCAAATTTTATTCAGTATGCATTCGCCACATTTGGGTCTCTTCGCCGTACATATTCTTCTACCATGAAAAATTAGTAGGTCAGCAAATCTAAGCCATTTATCCCTCGGAACTATCTTCATCAAATCCTCTTCAATCTTATCCGGGTCAGTCTCATTTGTCAGCCCAAGCCTTCTAGAAACCCTACTTACATGAGTGTCAACTATTATGCCCTCGATAACGCCGAAAGCATTCGAGAGAACTATGTTAGCTGTCTTCCTAGCGACGCCCGGAAGATTTAACAAATCCTCCATTCTCCTAGGTACCTCGCCGTTATATTTTTCAATTATCATTTTGCAGGCGTTCTTTATATTTCTAGCCTTAACCCTACAGAACCTTACAGACCTTATGTCGTTCTCGAGTTCCTCTAGACTGGCGTTTGCATAGTCTTCAACAGTCTTATATTTCTTGAATAGGTTTTCAGTAACCTTGTTGACAAGGTCATCGCGATACTGGGCTGCGAGAATTGCTGCGATGAGAAGCTCTAAAGGGTTACTCCACTTAAGTATTAGCTTCGCATCCGAATGAACCAGCTCTAAGAGATTTATTACTTCAATAACCTTATTCTTCAGATCTTCTTTTTCTGAACACAAAGCGCGGACCCCATAAAAATTTCACGTTAAGAA
>Ga0105162_1000480_pt1 | contig 26291 bp, 21 predicted proteins | sample JNZ201metaG_FD_81532 | JGI IMG/M metagenome (GOLD analysis project Ga0105162, IMG submission 81532) | Hot spring microbial communities from Jinze hot spring, China to study Microbial Dark Matter (Phase II) - JNZ 20120812A | ecosystem: Environmental > Aquatic > Thermal springs > Hot (42-90C) >...
TAACCATAAGCCCCCTACCTCTAACAGGCCTAGGAGGAAGAAGAGGCTTAATGAACCCCCATTCATAATCGCTAAGCTCACGAAACCCCATACAAAAACCATAATAATAAAAGCTTAAATATTTTGAAACCGCCTCTATATTAAGAGTATTCCACTTCTGTGTAACCTATCTCCCTCCTGAAGAAGTATTTACTACATTAAGGAAATCATTTTCTGAAATATCTATTTTTCTAGCTATTTCTATAGCTTCAGCTGCTATAACTTTATTGCAATAGAGAATAAGATTGTTTAGGAGCTTAACTTTTAGTCATGATCCTAAAGGCCCTAGGTAAAGATGTTTCTTCCCATTAATTCAAGTATGGGTTTAAACTTCTCGAAAGCTTCTCTATCTTCACCAACCATGAATGTTAATGTTTCCTCCTTAGCTCCCATAAGTCCACCACTTATAGGAGCATCTATTATTTTAACTCCAAACTTTAAATCTCCTCCACTATTTCGATACGTATTGAAGATGGTATAGCGTTATGAGTTACTACATATAAAGGTTCAGATACATTTCTTACTACTTCATTCTTAAAAGCATAGCATTTCTAACCTGATCATCATTTAAAACATACGTGAACATACTGCGATTCTCAATAACACTCTTTACTAATCCGTAAGCATACTCAATCCCTAATGAGTCTACATCATATCAATAGGTTCCTCACCCTTCCCCTCAATAATTCCTAGGTGGTAACTGTATTCCCCTAAACATATAAGCCAATATTCAATCTGATATTCATTTAAGCTATCTATACTACAATTAATAGTAAATATAATAAGTATGCTACTTTCTAAATAATATAGGTTGTGATGGATAATTAACTATGATTTGTACTCTTTAAAGTATGGTATTATTTTTTGACTATATGCTTCCATTACTTTTAGTCTGTCTGGTCCTGCATTTACCAGCATGAAGTGTGTTACTCCTGCTTTTACGTATTTCTCTATTTTACCTATAGCATCATCAACTGTTCCACATATACTGAAAGCTTCAATAACATCATCAGTTACATAGTTAGCAAGCTCCTCAAAATCCCTAATACCCTCCTCAGTAGGCATACACTTAGACATATAGTAGTTTTGAGGATATTTTTCAGGTAGATTTATTTTAAATCCTGCCTCTTCAATCTTCTTAGGCCATATTGCATACATGGATTTAATAGGTTTTGCTTTTAATGCATTTAATGCCTCATTATATTCATCAGCTATTGCTGTATATATCCATAGTCCTCTATCAATATCATTTATTGATCTATTAGCTTCCTCAGCTCCCTTCTTAACATCCTCAATGTTCCTCATGTATGTTTCAGGTGTTTCTCTTGTCGGTATCCATCCATCCCCTATTCTACCAGTTATTCTTCTTGTTTTTGGTGAGTTTGCAGCTATATATATTGGTATTGTTTTCTGTATTGGTTTTATCTGTAGGAATGCATTTTTTAATTTGAAGAATTCACCATTAAAATTGAAACTATCCATTGTCCACAATCCTCTTAAAACCTCAATATATTCAATCATCTTAGCTAATGGCTTCCTAAGCCAATCAAAGCCGAAGGGTTCAAGATTCATAGCTTCACCGATACCAAGCCCCAAACTAATCCTACCCTTAGAAAGATGATCAATTGTAGCGAGCTTCTGAGCAAAAACAGCTGGATGATATCTATGAATATCAGAAACAGCACTTCCCAAAGTAGCTTTAGAAGTATACGAGGCAGCAACAGCTAGAATACTCCATATTTCAGGAGTAGGTCCAGGCGGCATCATAAGTAGGTGGTCAGAAGCCCATATAGAGTCAAATCCTAAAAGCTCATTTCTCTGAGCTTCTTCAATTAAACTACTAATACTGGTTTTAACAGGTACTGGCAGAGCAATACCAAACCTAATTCTACACATATAAATTAAGTAGTTAACTATTATATAATTTTTACTGACTCATTCATGAGCTTGTAAACTTTAGCTTTATTTAAGACTTTCCTTTATTTATAATGAAAATATACCAAAGCTACTAAGTCTATTAGGATAATTGATTTGTATTGTTTATATATTTTGTCCATCTAGGATGGCTTCAGATATCCTAATCTTCATTATTGTAGAGTTATATTTACATTTGGTTTAGATTCTTAATCTATTTAAGTTTGATAAAGAGTTAAAATTGATTGTTGATGATATTGATGAGTGTAGATTCTAGAAGTAAAATTACGTATAGTGCTTTCAAGCCATTATTGAGAAAGATACCCTACATATGGACTTGAGCTACAAATACATTTACATATTTATCATTTCCTAAATTAAGCTATATACAGCTCTAGATGAGTATATATTGATGAACATTATAAAGCGACTGTAGAATACTAATTAAGCAAGGATATGGGATTTAAAGATTAAAAACTTAATGGGGAGAATAATTCAGTTAAGATAAAGCTGAATATTTGATAATTACATATCATGAAGAATAGATGTAATGGTGAGTATGTATTTATACTTATAAAGTCAATATCTTTCATGTTGAATAAAACATGAATGCAAAATAGAGGTAGTAAAACATGCTTAAGTTAACAAAGCCATTTTCTTAGTGGAAAAATTTATAAATATATTCTATAACTAATTATGTGGTTATTCCTGATTTTGAGTTAACTCAGGAACAGAAACTTTTGAAGCAAACCGCTCATGAATTCTCTATTAAATACTTTGCTCCTAAAGTTGCCTCTGAATATGAGAAGAAAAGAGAGTTTCCATGGGATCTCTATAGAAAAATGGCGGAGCAAGGATTTATAGGTATGACCTGGCCTCCAGAGTATGGCGGTCAGGGAGCAAGCTTTACTGAGCAGGTTATAGCACACTATGAGCTTATAAGGTATGGTGATCCATCACTAACAAATGCTGTTATAGCTGGATCATTTGGTTCTGATATGATAGCTCATTTTGGTACTCATGAACAGAAAGCTAAATGGCTTCCAAGAGTAGCCAAGGGAGAGATAACAAGTGCTGCATGTTTTACCGAGCCAGCAGGTGGAAGTGATATATCCCGTAAACTAGATACTCAAGCTGTTAAGGATGGAGATTACTGGATAATAAATGGAACTAAAACTTTCATAACGAATGCTACTACCGCATCATTCTTCATAACACTAGCCCAAACAGATCTTAATGTTCAACCATCATATAGAGGGCAGACAGAGTTCATTATTGAGAGACAGAATGGAATTGAAACAACAGCCTTTGAGGAAAAACTTGGATGGTTAGCATCACCAACAGGACAAGTAGTGTTTAATAATGTGAAGGTAAGAGATGATGATATACTTGGGGGACCGCAAAACCTTAATAGAGGCTTCTATATGGGTCTTATGTTTCTAGATCAGGCAAGAGCAGCTATAGGAGTAATAGCAGTAGCTACAGCTGAGCAAGCTCTTGAGAAAGCTATATCTTACAGTAAGGAGAGGAAAGCTTTCGGTAAACCTATAGCAGGATTTCAAGGATTAGGATTTAGACTTGTTGAAATGGCAACTAAAATAGAAGCTGCAAAATCCCTAGTTTGGAAGTCTGTAAAGATGGTTGAGAAGACTAGAGAGGATTTATCGTTTGCTGAGGAGTCAGTGAAGCTTGCCTCAATGGCTAAATGGTATAGTGCTAGGGTTGCTGTTGAGGCATGCGATCTACTTGTAGATGTTATGGCTGGCTATGGATATGTTGAAAGTGACGCTGAAAGATGGTATAGATTTGTTAAACAGCTTGAAATAGTTGAGGGAACTAAGGAAATACAGAAGAACACAATAGCTAGGATAATGCTTGGAAGAGAAATACTAAGAGCATACTAACCTATTTAACACAATGGTTACTACTACATTATCTTAAAATTATACATTTTTACATTGATTAGATAGCTTTGTTAAACTTTAGCTTTATTCAGGAACTTTCTCCTTATTTTGGTGAATTAAACAGATACGGTTTTTTATGTTTCCGATAGCTTATTTCCAGACTCGTCAAGTAACTCTACAAATACCCTTACTGGAGGTAAATATCCTAGAGTTTCAGAATCTAACTCTCTAACCACTACACTTATATCCCTAGCTGTAGGCCATAGGTTAAGATCTTTAACTATATTTAATGGTATAGCTAAAATCGGAGCTTCGGTTTCCGCACCAGCATTTGTTGATGATACGTTATAATTATGGTCTCTATGAGGAGGATTGTTTATGTTTAAGTCATTATTGAGGGAATTCTATACATTGGCTTATGATATTACAAATATACTTACATCTCTAACATTAGAAGATTAGAGTTATCTATGATTCTAATTTTATGAGTATATACTCAATATTATAAACACCATGTAGAATACTAATTAAGCAGATACAGTTTAAAATTAGAATTAATAGAAAGAATCATAACTAGAATAAATAAACTACTTGATAATTGCATACATGTATAAGTATAAGCACAATAATGAACATACATCTATCCTATGATCAATAATATAACTAACAAACATTGGTTAATAAGAAGATAAAACCAAGAACTCATAGAAACAAAACAGAAATAATAAACATACTTAAATTAACAATGCCCAATTAACCTATAGATAATTTCTTCTAGTTAAACTTTAAAGCTTATACATGCCGTATTGAATTGGCGATGTATGAAATCTTTATTTATTGGATTTTATTAATGCTTTAAATGAATACTTAAATGTTAGTAATAATAGAGTGTAAAATATTTGGGATTAATATTGAACTCATTGCAAAACTCTTAGGTATATTACTATGCATGCTACTTGTATGAATGCTTGGAATGTTGATGTTAGTTTTTCATATCTTATTGTTATTTTCTGAATGATTTATTCATGAGAAGAATCTTTTAACAGCACTTCTCATACTCCTATATGTCTTCTATCGAGTCTTCCACGTTTAGGCTTACTCCTCGGATTGATATCTATATTCGTTTTTATCTTCTTATACTTGAGGTATTCTATAATCCCTCTAGTATCGTATGCTGAACCTCCTATAGCCTCTCTAGTCTTACTCCTAGGTTTACCCCTACCATTCTTAAACCTCTATGAGTGGTATGAAGCGTTTAGAATCATACTAGTCGTCAGGATCAGTTTGAATGTTTAACCGTAGGGCTTCACATGATACAACTACATGTATCTTCGTATCCTTAATACGCTTATAACCATCAAGCCAACCGTCTCCTCCCTTTCCTAGTCCTAATAGTTGTACTATCAACAGCAACCATATCAAGACTTACCCATAGAGTATCCTTAGATATTAGGTTATCAAGTATATTCTTCCATACATTTAGCTTCACCCACTTTTAAGCCTCCTAAAAGCGTTAAGTAATATCCATACTTAACAAGCATATCTACCCACCTACAACCAGTAGTAAGCGTAAATATACTGTTCAATATTTCCTATCATCAACCCTAAGCCCACCAGTCCTAGCTCTAAGAGGAAGCAAAAACCTAATAAGCCCCCTCACAATCACTAATCTCACGAAACTCCATACACAATATTAGGTAAGATTTAAATAGTTTTGCAATGAGTCCATTATGTAGGTTATGTTTGACTTTTTATCTTTAATGTAATCCTAATTATGATATGAATTGATGTTTAAGCTGTTTGATTAAGATTTATAAATAGGTATTGAAATACATGTAGACATTGAGTGTGATCGACAGATATGAAGGGATGGTATATACATACACTTTACGTACTTGCAAAGCTTGGTGCGATAGGTAGAGAGTTAAAAATAGATACTAAGACGTTTTCGAAATACCTTAATATCTCTCAGCAGACAGCCTCAAGGAGAATTATTGAGCTATATAAGGCTGGATATATTCAGAGAACACTATTAAAGAGGGGACAAGCTATAATACTAACCAGTAAGGCTATAGAGTTTTTAAGAGAGGTTTATACAGATCTTCACATGATATTTAACAATATTACTAATCTTCAGTTTGAGGGTATAGTATTTACTGGACTTGGAGAGGGAGCCTTCTATGTTTCTCTTCCATTTTATAAGCAGCAGTTTATAAGTAAGTTAGGTTTTGAACCTTATCCTGGTACTCTTAATTTAAGGCTTAGATCTATTGATGATGTTGCTAAGAGGAGGAGTTTAGAACTTCTCCCCTCCATCAATATAGAGGGTGGCTCAAATGGCTTAAGAACTTACGGCTCCGTAAAGTGCTATCATGCATTAATCAATAACTCAGTAAAAGCTGCTGTAATAATATGTTCCCGTACTCATTATGGCCCAGATGTTTTAGAGGTGCTTTCTCCTTTAAATCTTAGAAAGGAATTAAACCTACGTGATGGTGATATTGTGAGAATATCTGTTAATGTTAGGGATACAGTACTTTATAACGTTAATATATAATGGTTTATTCTCTAATATTTATAGAGATATTATAATATAGGGTTTTAAAGATTTCAGGTATTGTAGAGCGTTTTTATTTCTTTTAGAGCTGATTTACATATTTCACTCCAACTATATTTCCTTCTAACCAATGTGAAGTGCCATGAACTCATAAATATTTCTTCACCATTTCTAAGTAGAATTTCAATGTTTTCCTTAACCTCTCCTAGATTAACATTATTTTTTTCTATGAGTTTTCTAAGCCTATCTTTATTTATTGGCTGTTTAAACATTTGTAAATCACATAGATCTCTAACCATATCTTGAAGTATAATATTGGAATACTTACGAGATAGGGAGAGTAACTTACTTACTATTGAATACTCTATTGTTGATACTTTGCATCTTAAACGTAGTCTTGGTGCTTCAATTCTACTGATAAGTGAATCTACATCTACTTCGTAATACTCTCCTTCAAATCCTTTTCTTGAAAATCCTATTTCAATCCTTATCTCCTCTATGCATGGCATAAATCCCACCTCATCCTTTAAATCCATAAACCACTTGGAGAAGCTACTACTACTGGTATCAATATTGTATCTACTTTTAAGGTATGTTGGTAGATGTGTTCCAAATGTTACTGATGGAACAATACGTTTAAGCGATATGATATTTGGAAAGAAGTTTTTCTCTGTATCTAACGTAAACTCACCAATTCTAATTTCCCTTCCACTTATTTGAAGAATATTCATTAAATTCTCAATTTCCACGTTTAGGTCAAGTATATCCATTAATAGCTGTGCTTTCCCTTCAAGAGGTTCTAGAGCTGTAGCATCAATATCAAAGGAGAATCTTACACTATCCTTTATGAATACTCTATTTATTATTGATCCGCCCCCTGCAATAAGTATACGTGGAAAATAACTGAATAAAGTATACATTGTATCATAGAAGAGAATTTCTCTCTCCACGATTTCTAATCCAAGCTTCCATTCAAGTCCTTCAGCAATTCTTTTAAGTTCCTTAACATTGAATACATTGTGATTCCAGCAGCTAATAGGTTTAAACCAATCCATTCTACCATCCTCTTACTATCCTATCAGGTATTAGTACTCTAGGAACTCTAGAAGCTAGTAGAAACTCGAAAAACTTATCTCTACAATACTTTAACGGTTTAAACATATCTGTAGTATATGGAAAGCCTAATGACCTACCCGTAAGTAGTGTAAGCCAAACCCTATATTTAGCTTCATCACCCCACTCTTCAAGAGCCTTAATTAAAACATCATTATCTACATACCTATATAGTACAAGTAGAATTACTTCAATATTATTGTAGGGATCTAAATTGAAGAGAGCCGCTGAATCAGCTATTGCCTGCTCAACTATGGCTCTATTGTACGGTAGTATGTCGTCAGCAGGTATGTAGTAGGCTGAATCAATATTTCTTACAACAACATCAACTCTATAAATCCCCTTAAACCATTCTCTGATCTTGTATGCTTTCTCCTTCTCCATATTATCAACAATTAATAATAGTCCTTCAGGAATGACGAAGTCCATGATTAACCCCTTAACAGCAAACAATCCTGAAACATAGTATCTATTTAGGCTAGATATAGCTTCAATCAGGTTTTTACCAATAATAAACTCATAGCTATCTACTGTATTAATAAGATCTATTAGAGGCTTTATTAACGGTGACTCCATATTCAATACATAAATCCTATACTTACTCCTCTTAGGAAGGGGCTTTACCAGGCCAAGAACTACTAATTTCTGAACCTGTCTCCAAACCTCAACAACACTACAACCAGCCATAGATGCCAATATCCTAATCCCAATAGGTCTTCTAGCTTTCATCAGCGCTTTAATAATACGGAACTGAACACCGGTAAACATATGTTTACATTTATGAAAACATTATTTAAACTTATGCCCAGTAGTCATACAGTATAAACATTATCAGTATTTCAATGTATTCATTTTAAAGATTCTTATCATGGATTCTCTAAGAATTATGATTCCCGTTATTCTAAATGTTTCTTTATTGTAGTACTAGTGTTATTGTCATGTATATGTTAGCTTTTCGCTTTAGAATATTCATCATACTTCATAGCATCCTCCTAGCAAGACCTCTAAACCTCTTAACTCCCTAATCATAATAGTATCCTTAATATATTCCTCCATCTTTCTAAAGCCATCTTTCAATAATAGATTCATACAACTAACTTAATAGCTCTCTTAGTATCATCTATCAGAATTTTTAGACTTATTTTTAACAATCTTTACAAGCTGAAAGCTTAGCAAAACCCTCTAAAATTTAGAAGAATAAATCAGAATGCTTAACTATCCTTTCTAAACTATTAAATTCCTCACTAACACATGTTTAAACCATTAATCTTTCATCTATCTTCTTAAATATTTCCTTACGGAAATATTTTTAGAACATGCTTATAATTCCTATGACCCCTAACTCTTGTAAAGCCATCTAGGATGATGAGTATCACAATCATTTAACAACTTCAAACAGCCTAAAGTAAACAATTTCACTTGAAGAAAATTGAGAATACTCATAATAAGGCTGGAAGGTAGCTATAAATATTTTATTAAAGAGAAAGAATGAAAATTATGTAGTTTTTGGTTTAAATAATATTACTGGATATCCATCCGGCTGTGTTTTAGATGTTATTTCTACTTTCATTCCTACTTTTACATTACTGATTTCTACCCCTTCAAGCCAACCCATGATTTTCACTCCTTCTAATGTTTTAGCTATAGCTATTATGTATGGTTTTTCGTAATGTGTAAATCCTTGTGGTTTAAGATGGGATTCAGTAAAAGTTTCTATTTCTCCCTCATTAGTTAGAGGGATCCATTCAAAGTTTGATTTTAAACATTTAGGGCAGTCAACTTGAGGTGGGAAATATACTTTACCGCAATCCTTACATTTTGTTGCATATATTTTCCCCTCATTTAAGCCATCCCAAAACTTCTTAGTTTTAATGATTGGAATATCATGTATGAAGTTTAGCGGTCTACTTTTTATTGACATTTTTTCACCTTTCAAGAATTGTTACATAACAGTAATGTCCTGTTCCACCTACATTATGTGCTAATGCTATATTTCTCTTTAGTGGAACTTGTCTTCTCCCAGCTTCATTTCTTAACTGTTTTGTCAATTCATAAATCATAGAGCATCCAGTAGCGCCTAGTGGATGTCCCTTAGCTTTAAGTCCTCCATCAACGTTTACAGGTATTTTACCTCCTACATAGGTTTGCTCCTCATCTATTAATTTACCTCCCTCCCCCTTCTTACAGAATCCTAGGTCTTCGTAAGCCATTATTTCAGCTATTGTAAAGCAGTCATGAACAGTAGCTACATCAACATCTCCCGGCGTAATCTTAGCAATCCTATAAGCCATTTCAGCAGCTCTTACTGTAGCTCCTAATCCAACATAATCTGGCCTCCTAACAAGATTTGAAGTATCTGAACTGAATCCTATAGCTTTAATCCATATAGGATCCTCTACTTTAAACTCCCTCACTTTATCCTCAGATGATAATATGACTGCTGCAGCTCCATCACTTATAGGACAGCAATCATATAGCTTAAGAGGCCAACATACAACCCTAGATTTAAGAGCAGACTCCATATTTATTTCCTTTTGGAAGTGGGCTTTAGGATTCATAGCTCCATATTTATGAGCTTTTACAGCAACTTTAGCTAATTGCTCCTCTTTAGTTCCATATTTTGACATGTGTGCTGTAGCATATAAGGCATAATATCCTGCAAAGCTTGTACCAAACATATGGAATTCCCATAAGTAATTTCCACCTCTACCTCCTACAGCTGTTGAAGTTGGAGTATCTACCTCACACATTTTCTCTACACCTATAGCGATAGCTGTATCAACATATCCGGAAGCTATAGCATTATAAGCAGTAAATACAGCTGCGCTTCCGGTAGCACATGCAGCTTCAACTCTTATAGGTCCCTTACCATCAAGCCCGACATATTCATTTATAGGAACAGCAGGTAAAGCCTCATAAAGCCTTGTCCCTACAGATCCTACAACACTTAAATCTATATCTTTCTGAGTGATACCAGCATCTTCAAAAGCTTCTTTAACAGCTTCAAAAGCTATCTCCTGTATAAGAGCATCATTACGTACACCAAATTTAGAATTACCAACACCAATGATAGCTACTCTCCTCATAAATATCCAAACTAGAGAAATACTGAAACATATAAACTTAACTAAAGTTCAAAATGCCTCGTCAACTTTAAAAGTTTAAGTAGGGTGTTTTACCTAAATTATAGGTAATTATGACTTCTCTAGAAGAATAAATTTAACGAAACGGATGCTGTAGAAGAGAGTTTCATAAGCATAGATACATGCTATTATTATACCTAAATTCATGCTTTAACATACTTATCTCGATTCCTCGTATAGCATTAATGTAATAGTTTTGAGTAGTAAAGTTTTCTCATAAGTCTGTGTAGAAGAATCTAAATCTTAAGCAGGAATATAGACTTAAGAATGATTAGCTCTCATCACCAAATATGTTATAGTAATGGCTAAGCTATTCATTCCATGACTTATTGCTTCAGGTTAAATATGCTATTTTAATGTCTTAAACACTATGTAATGTTTATGGCTTAATCCACATTCTCTATTAGAGTAGCTACTCCTTGTCCCCCTCCTACACAGAGTGTTGCTACTCCGAGATTACCATTATGTATTTTTAGTATTCTAGCAAGTGTTCCAATAAGTCTAGCTCCAGTCATTCCTAATGGGTGGCCTATAGCTATTGCTCCTCCCTTAATATTCACTTTATTTGGATCTATTTTTAACTCCTTTACTGCATATAGAGTTACAACAGCGAATGCTTCATTAATTTCCCAATAGTCAATATCTTTAACTTTTAAGTTATATTTTGATAGAAGCTTTCTAGTTGCAGGTACAGGTCCTTTACCCATAACGCTTGGATCTACTCCAGCATAAGCGTATCCTTTAATTTTAGCTAGAGGCTTTAAGCCATATTTCTCCATTCTCTCTCTAGACATGAGGAGGACTGCTGCTGCTCCAGTATTTAGTGGTGAGGAATTTCCAGCATTTATAACTCCGCCAGGCTTGAATGCTGGTGGTAGGCTTAATATCTTCTCAACTGATGTATCAGACCTAATACTTAAATCCCTATCGATAACTTGTTTGGATCCATCTGGAAGAGTGATTTCTATGGGTATTATTTCATCTTTAAAGTATCCTTCACTATATGCCTTCCATGCAAGCATATGGCTTCTACAGCTCCACTCAGCCATTTCCCTAGCTGTAATTCCAGATTCCTCAGCAAGCTTCTCAGCTGTTAAACCCATGTTTAAAGCAATCCACCAGTCAAACCTCTTCTCAGCCTCAAATAGTTTAGGATCTATATCAACCCCTACACCTATAGGTAGTCTGGACATATGCTCATACCCACCTGCAATTATGGTATCAGATATTCCTAGAGCTATCTCCATGAAGCCTATGTTTATAGCTGTCATAGCTGAAGCACATTGTCTATCAACACCTATACCAGCAGTCTCAAAGGGTAAGCCTGCACGTAGAGATATTAATCTACCACCATAACTCCACTGAACACCACCCATTCTTGCACTACCCATAATACATTCATCAACTTCTTGGGGATCAATTTTTGCTCTATTTATGAGCTCCTTTATAACAATAGCTGCAAGCTCATCAGGTCTAACATTATAGAAAACATCCCTTTCAGGTTGGTCACGATAGGTTCTAGAAATAGGTGTTCTTAAATATCCAACTATAAATACATCACGCATACAAACACCATCTAAATATAAAGTTAACAATATAAAAATTTGCTTCTTAATAAGATTTTGTATCTGTTTTCTTTTAATGTTCTCTCTGAATGTTTTTCTTTAAGTGGAGAGAATTTACTTATGTTATTATATGAGTTGATGGTTTTTATTGTTGTATGTATACCTCTATGAGAGTTATAGTGATTGTTTAAATGATGTTTCTGTAGAACTTGTGAAGGATGTTAATGGTAATACTAATTGTTCCTCCATACTTTAGGCTTAGCCTTAAAGAATGGTTTACCTCATATTGTTCCTTCTAAGCTTACATAACTCATACTGTAGTTTAGGCAGCCTACTAACAGTAGCCTAACAATCATCCCTAAAGCTTAAAGATGCAGCATATTGGGTAGGAATGGTTAAGTTTAAGGAGCTATTGAGGTTGATGAGTTATATGTTAATGCAGGCTGAAAGACAGGAGAAACAGCAATACTAAGCATTTAGTTAGCTAAGAGTAGAGATACCTGAAGGAATAAATCATGAAGCTATAATAAGCCAAAAGTATTTGTTAGTAGATAAGAAATATGTTTTGTTAAGCAATGTTGAATCTGAACAACTACTAAAATAATAGTAGTATATTGAGAGCAGCTTAACAATACATCTCGGCAACTCCAGTTACGAGTCTAAGTAGCTGAATGTGAACATGAATATGTAAACTATTCTGAGACAAATAGGTTAAAGGCAACTACTAGATAACAATTGTGAAACTAGAACATCAATGATATACTATAGCTACAAATACATAGAGAAATATGTAAACAATATATGTCTATACCTAACAGTAAACTCATTGCAAAACCCTCAAGTATATTATTATGCATGCTACTTTTATGAATTCTAGGAATGTTAATGCTAGCCTTTCATATCTTATGGTTATCCTCCTGAATGATGTTATCCATGAGAAGAACCTTTCAACAGCACTCCTCATGCTCTTATATGTCTTTCTATCAAATCTGTATGGTCTTCCACGTTTAGGCTTACTCCTTGGTTAACATCTATGTTCGCCTTTATTCCTCTACTCTTAAGATATGCTCTTATCTCCTTAGTATGCTAAGTTGCCTATAACCTCCTTAGGTCTGCCCAAGCCATGCTTAATCCTTATACCCCCAAGGAGCTTTACGAAGATTTGGAATCATGCTCATTACCTGGCCCTACTTGAACGTTTAAGGGTAGGGATTCAGGCGATACAAAAGCATGAATCTTTGCACCCTTAATATGCTTATATCCATCTAGCCTACAAGCCCCCTTCCTAGCCTTAATTGCTGTCAACAGCGACTTTATCTAGGCTTACCGTGAAATAACCTTTAGATATTAAGAAGTTAAGCATTTGCCTCCAAACACCTAGCTCCATCCACTTCTTAAGCCTCCTGAAGGCTGTTGAATAATGCCCATACTTAGTAGGCAATTCATTTGCAGCCGGTGACAAGCATATATAGAATACCATTTAATACTCGCCTATCATCAACCCTAGGCCTAACAGTCCTAGCTCTAGGAGGAAGTAAAGACTTAATAAACCTGCACTCACCATCACTAATCTCACGAAACTCCATGAAGAGAGAATAATGAAGAAAACTTAAATAGTTTGCAATGAGAAATTAAAAAAAGGAGTGAAGATCTCCTGATCTTAAAATTTTAAAGTCAAGCCGTTTTCAGTATATAGTGAATGATATACCTGAGGGTTTTGCAATGAGTTTAGTATTTAATGTATAGAAAATCAGTAAGGGCAAACTCAATAGCAGAAAATTAAAAATAATTTTACATAGTATAGAAGATACTACTATCTGTAAAATAAGAAATAGTTTAAAGCCAAAGTTGATAGGATATATTATTTTGAAGAAAACTTTATATACTATAAAAATTATAATATAAAGGGTGATTTCTGCTTTGAACCCTGTATCTAGGAAAGGTTTGATACTGATTGTTGTTGCTATTATCATTATTGCTGCCGGCTATCTAGGTTATATTTATACAGTACCAAAGCCTACAGTAGCTAAACCTGTAAAAATAGCTATATTGACTGATTTTACACTTCCAGTACTTAAGGGTCAAGGTGAAGCTTCAATACTTGCAATTGAAGATATTAATAAGACTGGCGGTATACTAGGTAGGAGAGTTGAGTATGTGTGGCTTAACACCATGAGGAAGGTTGATGTAGCTATTACAGCATATAGGAAAGCTCTTATTGAGGAGGGAGCGAAATACGTGGTTCTTGAGGGTGTTAGTGAGGAAATGCTAGCATTAATGGAAGAAGGGACGAAGCTATATTCTCAGTATCCACATATCCTCATGTATGTCGGCATGGCTTCTGAAGTTAGCCTTAAAATTATTAATGAGTATGATAAGTATAAATTTGCGTTCAGAATGTTTGATGTAGATTATGATGCTAATGTACGTCGGCCCTACGATTACTTCTTACATGCTAGAGATGTTCTTAAAGTTAGTAAAATAGCAATACTTATTGAAGATGCTGCATGGACATATGGTGCAAGAGAGGGATTTCAAGCAACAACTAAGCTTGGTGATGTTAAGCAAAAACCATTAAGGGAGCTTGCTAAAGAACTTGGTTTAGAAGTTGTTTATGAGGCTAAGATCGCTGTTGGTGAGAAAAATTTTGTTCCAATACTAGAAACTATAGCTGCTAGAGGTGCTCAATACATTTTCGCTATGACAAGCTGGTACACTGATTGTGTTACATTAACTAAGCAGTGGGCTACATCTGCTGCAGGAGATGCATACTTAGCATTGTATGGTGGTCCAAACCACTGGACTACATTCTGGGATTTAACTGGCGGTGCTGCACTTGGAGTAATATCAGGCGTATATGATATTGAAGATTTCCCACCAGTCTCACCATATACACAATCATTCATAAAAAAGATGCATGAAAAAGGTTTAAGAGTTGATATGAGCGCACACTATTACTATTCTCTAATCTACCATATTAAGGCTGCTATTGAGAAAGCTGGTGATCCTGATAATATAGATGCTGTTATTAAGGCATTAGAGGAAGTAGAGTTTAAGGGGCATACAATACTTTTAGCTCCAAAGGTATTTCTCGGTGAGAAAAGCCCAATATTCCATTCGTATCCTGCTTATGTAGGTTTCCTTTTCCAGTTCCAAGGAAAGGATAAAGTAGTAAATATTTCAGATCCGAATGATCCAATCCTACTTGAACGCTATCCGAAAGATCTTCTTGGAAAGTATTGCCATCCAGAGCTTGCAAAGCCACCTGCTGAATTAAGAAAGCAGGCTGGTTAAAGCAATGATTGAACTTATATATTTAACCATTATTTACACTTTTATTTTTGGTTCTCTATATTTAGGTATTGCATTAGGTTTTTCAATTATAACAGGAATTCTAAGAGTTTTCCACCTAGCTTATCCAGTATTATTCCTAATTGTAGCTTATGGTACTTGGCTGTTTTGGAGGGATTTAGGATTAACATTTATATTATCAATAGTATTATCGTTTATTTTAATAATTATTTTAACACCAATCCTCTACAGATTTGTAATAAGTAAGTTTATAGATGCTGAGGACTACTTGCTGACAGCGCTACTACTCATATTTCTATCAACTGAGGAAACTATTAATCTCATCTATCCTGAATGGAAGGGAGTCTACTTACCGACTCTTATATTACCTGGAACAGTTAATATTGGATTTGCAGCAGTTTCAGGACAGCTACTAATTACTGCTTTAATATCTACTATCATGGTTTTTTTCTATGTGATTTTCTTTGTTAAGACAAAAATAGGCCTTATTATGAGGGCTATAAGCCAAGACTACTTCGCATCAAAAATGTTAGGCATTAATTTCGATGTAATGTTTATAATTGCTATGATTGCCGGATCCATTCCTCCAGGTATAATAATCTTGCTTATATCCCCAGTATGGGCTTTAAACCCATTTATAGGGTGGACTTTGTTTATGTTTGGATTAATGGTTTCAGTACTTGGCGGTTTAGGTAACCTAAAGGGGACAATCATAGCTGCATACATAGTAGGTTCCATTCATGCCTTCATAGGCTTCCTAATCGATCCACGCCTAATGAATTTAGCATCCTTAATAGCTGTTGTCCTTATCCTAGTATTTAAACCTAAAGGTTTAGCAAGGGCTGAAACCATATGGTAATGAGGTTTGAGGAAAGAAGGGGAAGAATTATAATTCATTTTCTAAATAGATGGAGGTTTGAATGGGTTGTTGAACCTAGATATTGGAGGAACCCGATGATAGCTACTTTTCTATGGATTTGTATTCCACTTCTAATACCATTTACACCAAGTGGAGTTATAGGTATTGGTCCTATGGCTTTACTATCAACATTAATTCTAGCTAATGTAATAGCTATTAGTGCGCTTGCTCATTCTTTCCAAACTATAGGAACTGGTAGGGTTAACTTTGGACCGCACTTCTTTGTTGTTACTGGTGGCTATGTAGCAGCCCTCCTAAATAAAAGCTATGGTGTAGATCCAATTATAACCTTCCTATCTTCCTTCACTATTACTGCATTAATAGGACTTGTATTAAGTCCATTAACCGTAATAGCTAGAGGTATATACTTCACATTGATTACATTAATATTACCATCAATACTGCATGAATTCACTTACTGGCGTAGTGATATATTTGGTGCTGAAACAGGCATACCGGGAATTGCTAGATTAATATCTACAGGTAGCGTTATATATGACCTATACATATATTTCTACACATCATTCATAATAGTAGCTATAATTCTACTAGTAATTGATAAGATTCTCAGATCTAGATGGGGCTTCATACTTGGTGTTATTAATGAAGATGAAGATGTTGCCATCTCATTCGGGTTGAATATAGGAAGAATTAAGATGATTGTATTTACTATTACCTCTGGTGTCATGGGCATCTCTGGATGGTTTATAACTCATTACTACGGCTCCTTTACGGGAACGGTATGGCTTGAACCTTGGATGCTAATATTTATACTGCTAAGTAGTGTTCTTGGAGGTAAGGGTGCAATATATGGTACAGTTATAGGTGCATACTTTATAGTATTACTTAGAGAAGTTCTAAGAAGCTATCTTAGAGAAACTGCATTACTAGTATTATACATTATTCTACTTGTATTACTCTACTTACTACCTGAAGGATTATGGGGATTGTATAGGAGAAGGAGATATAGAGAATATATGCCTAGTGTCCGCATAAGGAGGAAGCTATAGGTAATATTGTATGCTCCAAGTTGATAGTTTGACTAAGAGGTTTGGAGGTATTACTGCTGTAAATAATGTTTCTTTACGGATTAGTAGAAATGAAATTGTCGGCCTCATAGGTCCAAACGGATCAGGCAAAACAACATTAGTAAACTTAATATCAGGATTTTATAAGCCGGATAGTGGAAGAGTAATTTTTGAGGGTATTGATATAACTGGGAAACGGGCAGATGAAAGAGTAAAGTTAGGCATAGCCCGTACATTTCAGATTCCTAAAGTAATAGGTAATATGACCGTGTTACAGAACGTAGTATATGCTGTTATTGGAAGTAAAAGGTTTAAAGAGAGGAAAATGACTTTAGCAGAAGCTGGTGAAGAAGCCTTATATTATTTAGATATAGTTAACCTACTAAGGAAGAGGGATATTCTCTGTAGAGATTTACCAATATATGAGCTACGTTTATTAGAGCTTGCTAGAGCTCTTGCATTAAATCCGAAGTTCATCATGGTCGATGAAGCTATGGCAGGTCTTAATCCAACAGAAGCAGACAATGTTGCAAAACTAATAGAGAGATTAAGGGAGGAATTTAATTTAACTATTGTATGGGTTGAACATGTTTTAAGGATTATTATGAAATCTGTTGAGAGAGTTGTAGTGATGAGTGAGGGAGAAGTTATCGCTGATGGTGTACCATATGAAATAGTAAGAAATATTGAGGTTATTAAGGCATATATAGGTGAAGAGATGATAAAAATATGATGCTAACAGTTGAGGATATTGAGGTTTGGTATGGTAAAATTAAGGCGTTATGGAATGTTTCCTTACGGATTAGTAGAAATGAAATTGTCGGCCTCATAGGTCCAAACGGATCAGGCAAAACAACAACGCTAAATACAATAATAGGTATTCTTAAGCCGAAAAGCGGTAAAATACTGTTTAATAGTGAGAGAATAGATGGTAAAGCTCCTCATGAAGTGATTAAAAAGGGATTATTTATAGTTCCAGAAGGGAGACGAATCTTCCCATTTCTAACAGTAGAGGAGAATCTACTTCTAGGATCAATACATGGAGTATATTGGAGAAGAAGATATGATACTCTTCAATTTGTTTACACATTGTTTCCACGATTAAAGGAGAGAAGAAGACAGTTAGCTGGAACTTTAAGTGGTGGTGAGCAACAAATGCTTACAATAGCACGTGCTCTTATGTCAAGACCGAGCTTACTGTTAATTGATGAACCGAGCTTAGGTTTAGCTCCTAGGATAGTTATGGATTTATACAAGGTTATAAGGTCTCTAAGAGATGAACATAACATCACTATACTAATTGCTGATCAAAATGCACATAGAGTTCTAGATATAAGTGATAGAGTCTATATAATCGAGAACGGTAGAGTCGTTATGGAGGGGACCTATGATGATTTAAGAAGAGATAAAAGAATTAGGGAGGTGTATTTAGGAATATGAGTAATTACTTTGAGTACGTGGAAAAGCTTTTTAAGAGCGGGGAGAAACGTAGCCTTCCACTTAAGGGTATTAAAGTTATTGAGATAACACACTATATTTATGGGCCATGTGTAGGTATGGTTTTAGCTCAGTTTGGTGCTGAGGTTATTAAAATAGAGCCTCCGGGAGAAGGAGATAGACGTAGATATAGGGCAATATGGATGAGAATGTTTAAAAAAGCTGAACCTAACTTCCTAACGCTAAACTCAAACAAGTACTTTATAACTCTTGATACAAGAAATATTAAGGCACGTGAAATACTTTTCAAGCTTGTTGAGAAGGCAGATGTATTCATAGAGAATTTAAGAGCAGGACTTACTGATCAAATGGGTATTGGATATCTACATATTAGTAAGGTGAATCCAAGGATAATTTATGTAAGTTGTAGTGGATACGGTCAATATGGTCCCTTAAGTAGGGCACCTAGTTTTGATGTATCTGCTCAGGGAATTATAGGGTTAACTATGAAGAATGGATGGCCGGATGTGGATGAATTTTATAAGTTACCTGACTACTTTGGAGATTATTTTCCAGCTATGATTGCAGTTGCAGCAATACTAGCAGCACTATATTATAGGGAAAAAACTGGGAAGGGACAGTATATAGATATATCCCAGGCAGAATCCCTTCTTAGATTCTTCTACGATATTACATATCTAAGCATTACTGGAGAGGAGATAGGTAAAACCGGGAATATAGATCCTACGGCAATAGCTTCCGGAATATTTAATACTAGTGATGGAAGATTTGTAGCTATTGCAATTATGGATGAGGAACAGCTATCCGCTATTTCAAAGGCAATGAATACCGAGTTAACTAATCTATATAAAGGTAAACTTAGAAGTAAGGAATGTATAAATGAGTTAAATGATTTAATATTTCAATGGGTTTCTTCAAAAACTTTAGATGAAATTCTAAATTATGCTAAAACATACGGTTTTCCAGCTTCACCAGTTCTTACAGACGTTGAGATATATAAGGATCCATGGAGATGGGAGAGGGGAAGCATACTTGAATTTAACGATAGAATATACGGTAAAATACATATACCTGGTTCTGCAGTACATTTATCTGCAACGCCAGCTAAAATAAAATGGCTTGCAAGACCTGTTGGCTATCATAATAGGTTAATCCTTAAGAAGTGGCTTGGATATACAGATGAGGAAATAAGAATACTTGAAAAAGAAGGAGTTATAGGCTATTGGGATCAGGTTCCAGGTCCATGCCCACCAGCTACTTGGAATCCTGAAGATGACTCTGTATTTAAAGGTGAAGAAGATGAGCAAGAGAGATGAACTCTTAGCAAAACTGTTCAGTCTTGAAGGTAAACCATCAGTACTGGAGGGAATTAAAGTAGTAGAAATCTCTAAATCTAATCTTTCTGGATCAATGGTTGGTGCATTGCTTAAGGAGCTAGGCGCTGAAGTTTTAAAGATTGAGCCGCCAAATGGGGATCCTGCTAAAAACATTTCACCCTATGGCGTTAACATAGGAGGTATTGGCATACCTTACTTCATTGAGAACATAGGTAAAAAGATAATTTATTTAGATTTAGAACTGGAGGAGGAGAGGGAAAAGTTGAAAAAGCTTTTATTATCGTGTGATGTTGTAGTTGATGCTGTTAAACCCGGATATTTGGATTCTATTAAACTAGGGTATCAATACATTTCAAATGAGAACCCAAGAATTATATATGTAGCAATATCACCCTATGGACATTTTACAAGAAAAGCTGAAGAATTCTTTAATGTTCCGGATTCTGATTTAACTGCGCAAGCCTATAATGGATATCCATCAATCATAGGAGATCCACGTATAAAACCAATACCATTACGTGCAGGTATATGGGCTGCATGGATGATGGCAGCTATAAATGCAGTAATAGGAGTACTTTTAGCTTTATATGAGAGGTTAAGAAGTGGAAAGGGACAATTTATAGATGTTGCTACTCATGATGCATTAGCTATAACACATAAGTTTCCAGTTCTAGTAGGCTTCCTATTTGGGAAATCAAGACCTGCATATGGCTTCTTAGACTACATAGTATATCCATTCTCTATTTTTAAAGCGAAAAACGGATACGTTAGCATAGCTACACCATTCGATACAGATTTTAGAGGATTACTTAAAATCATTAAGAGGTGGGATTTAGAGCCTGATTGGAAATACGGTATTGATAGATTATCTGATGATATAGATCGACTTGCTGAACTACATAAAGAAATATGTAAAGAAATAGCAAAATACTCTATTGAAGAACTTACTAGGAGAAGTGAATCACTAAGAAAGGGGCCGGCAAGACTTAGAAGATTAATAGGAGGACCAATCATAGTAAAAGCCTATACACTTAAGGAAGTTATTAATGAAAAACACTGGTATATTAGAAACTCACTTTTAAAAACAAGCATAGATAATAAAGATATAATTATTCCAAACTCACCATTCAAAATGTCTGAAACACCAGGTAGAATAACTATTCAGAAAAACAATCAAAGATTTTACTCTTAATAATAAAATAAATTCATCTAGAATACTAAGCTTTGTTAGAATAGCCTTAAATAATTGTATAATCACATTAATATTATGAATATCTTTCTTCATTTTTTAGGATAAAGAAGAGTAATGAACCCATCTATACCAATAGAGTTTCTAGTTATGTTTCTACAAGTTATTTTAAGCCTTACTATACCTCTATCACCTGTCTTCACTTCCTTCTTTTCAACAACTTCACATTCAGCATTAACTTCATCACCTGGCCTAACCGGTGATGTAAATTTCAAATCATTAATACCTAGCAAGGCAATGATATTATCAAATAATCCAAGTTGATAAAGAAGTCCTACAGCAACACTTAAAACTAGAAGTCCAGGCGCAATTCTTCCTTCAAATCCTCTCTTCCTAGCTACCTCATCACTTAGAAAAAGAGGATTTACAGCACCAGTAATTCCGGTAAATAAATCTATATCCGTAGAAGTTAATATTCGTGGTCTCGAAGTAAACTTATCTCCAATTTTAAAATCATCAAAGTAGAACATAACAATTAATTTTAGAGGAAAATATAAATTTATACCTCCTTTAATGTTCTGTCAACGTTAAATTTACATCATCTTATTACTCTCTTGTTAGGTCTTCATTTTATCCATTTTTACATTTTGATTCTTGGCGATGTGAGGTATTATCCAGTTGTAATATGTTACGTATACCATATTAGCTCCTAGCATAATCTAATGTTTTACATCTACTTATGTTTCTTCATAAATTCTCAAATACCTGTTAATCTCTTAGCATCTTACATCTATTCAATGTCTAAACATTAGCTGTATAATATTTAGATGATTTAGCAATAACATTTAACACTAAACCATTAGAATCTATATGTATCAAACCGCTATGTGGAAATGATGTATAGGCTATTTCCTACTTTTAAGTACAGTCCATACAGTAAATGAACCCTATATTCATCAATACATATTCCTAACCAATGGGATAATCAGTGATAGCTCATAAATCCATCTACATACTCATAACTATACCTAGCATATAAGATCTATTTTCCTCAAAACTACATGAGAAATAGTCTAATAAGACCTGAATACAAATATGAGTTACTTTCCTAATTCTATTAAGAAATCCATAACTACAAATCATATTAATACAGAGTAAGAACATTCCAAACAAACTTCTAAGGACAGTTTCTAGGCATCATACCAACTTTAAACTCAAGACTATCTTTATTCACTATGTTTATTGATAGTATTATCTCTCATATACATTATGTTGCTTACAATAGAATAGTTAAGCATTATTGTAGGTCATAACCACCTTAAAATTAAATAGATAGATTATTACTAAGCCATAATTATCCCATCTTAAAATCAATGCTCTATTTCTAGAGGCATTTTACCTAAGTTGATAGGACGAAATCTATTATCCTAAAAATTTATAAATTTGTAATGTACAATAGTGAGGGATTATAAATGAGTGTAAGCAGTAAAAAAACACTATCTATATTAATTGTGGTCTTCCTTATAGTTGGAGTTATTGTTGGATATTTTACTAGTAGTTTAACAGTATCTACAACTACGGTAACCATAGTTAGAACAGAGACAAAAACTATAACTGCTACCTCACCAATAATAACTCCTACAACACCTGTAACTATACCAACAACAGTTCCAGGTCCAAAAGCCTGGAGGCTAGGAACTACAGAGGCTGGTAGTGTAGGTTATGCTGTAGGGTCTCTGATAGCGGATGTTATTAGGAAATCTGTTCCCGGCATTGATATCTCAGTTTATCCTGTTGGTGGTTGGCCAGTTAATATAAAGGAGTTTGCTGCAGGAAACTTGGAGGTTGCATATACTGATCCAACATCAATGATTAGCGCTATGAATCGTGAAGCACCATTTGATACTCTTCCATCTGGTGCAGTAACACCTATACATACGATCCACGTATATACTAACACATTCCATATAGCTACTACACCTGAATTGAAGGAGAAGTATGGTTTAAACTCATGGAGAGATCTTAATGGTAGGAAAATAGCATTACTTACTGCGAAGTGGGCTTCACATGCATGGTATATGAAGGTATTCTCACTTATAGGTGTTAAGCCTACACATGTAGAGATCGATTTTGCTCTTCAAGGAGATGCTTTGAAGAGAGAGGATGTTGTTGCCATTGGGATTTGGACTGGTGCTGGAGTACCTGCACCCCAAGCTGCGGAGATATTAGCTAAGATGAAGCTTACAGTTATAAATCCTCTTCCTGAAGATATAGATAAGATTACTAAGGCAAAATATCCATTCAGCTGGGTTCCTGATCCTTTCGGTACTGGTGTGAAGGAGATTTTTGGATTAATTCTAGTAGGTGGCTGGCATACTCATCCAAAAGTTATACCTGAGGAAGCTGTTTATCTTATGATTAAGGGGATGATTAATGCTAAGGATGAGCTTAAAGCTAAACATGCGTACTTCTCAGAGTTTGCTAAAGATCCTATTGGATTTCAGGTGAAAGCAATCTCCTTATGGCCGGATCTACCTGTTCATCCTGGTTTAGCTAAGATTCTTAAGGAGCATGGTGCATGGAAGGATGAATGGAAAATTGCAGTCTAAATCAATCCTTAATTTTTTTAGTTATGGGTTTTCCATATTAATTTTCAGTATAATCCTACTATATATGGTTACAGCGTTTATAAGTGGCACACAGCTTGTATTTCAACTAGTACCCTTACTGTTATCACTATACTTTCTTAATGAATATAGAAGAAATAATACTCTATATCCGAGGTTAGGTAGAAAATTAAATGTTGTAATAGCATTTATATTTATCATATTTCCATTTCTTTCAGGTTTTTACTTAAATTTAGAGTTTTCAAGAATATTCTGGTTAACATCTACTGAATTCTCAATAATGGATTTAACTATTGGTCTTTTCATTCTTTTATTAGTGATGGAGTTTTCAAGAAGGATACATCCAGTTCTCTTCTATATAAATATATTCTTCTTTATATATGCGACTCCATTTATTGGTAGGCTATTACCTGAACCCTTCTTTCATCTAGGTCTTCCATATATTAGGTTTATTACATCAAACACGTTGGAAGGATTCGGTGTTTTCGGCTCATTATCTATAATTGGTGTTCAAACAGTATCTCCAATCCTAATTCTTATAGGACTACTTATAGGTTTTGGTATTCTTGAATCTATGGTTAAGCTAATTATTGGTTATGTAAGGTCTCCAAGACTTATACCTCAAATTAGTGTTATTAGCAGTGCTTGTGTAGGGACAGTTACTGGTAGTATAACGGCTAATGTAGCTACTACTGGGAGCTATACAATACCCTTAATGAAGAGAATAGGTATTCATCCAAACTATGCTGGAGCTATTGAGGTTTCATCTTCACTAGGCGGTATGATAATGCCTCCTATAATGGGTGTAGCAGCATTCGTTATGGCTGCAACAATAGGAGTTCCCTATTGGGAGGTAGCTACCCGTGCACTTATACCTGCAATCGTATATTATGCATCAGTAGGGTTATGTGTATACATAATTACTTCAAAATTTATTAAATCCACTAAAACAATAGATGTTAATAGGAGTCCTATTGAGAAAATAGTATTCATAAATTTCGGGGGATTTATTATTGCATTGGTAATGCTTGTATACTTTATAGGTTATTTACAATATGAGCTTCCAACAGCGTCCTATTACTCTATGATATCCTTTATAATCTATATCGTAGTGCTGAAAATAATATACGTAATTATTAAACATGGGAGCTTTAAGATTCTTCTATTAGAATTTGGGAAATCAATCTTGAATGGAATATGTCAGGGTGTAAATTCGGTTGTTGATGTTACACTTCTCCTTGCAACACTTGGAGTTATGATAAACATGATGACAGCTACTGGCTTAATACAGGATTTAAGCTGGACTCTAATTGATCTAGCTGAAGCATCCCCTCTACTACTAGTAGTTGCAGCCTACTTATTTGGAATTATTATTGGTCTCGGTATTCCACCAACAGCAACATATATTTCACTATCTATACTCTTCGTTCCAGCAATGGTTAAGGCAGGTTTTAATCTTTGGGCAGCTCACTTCTTCGCATTTATTCTTGCAGTAATTGCTGAATACTCACCACCAGCCTCTATAGCTGCTGCTGTTGCCTCTAAGATTTCGGAGGGATCATTCTATAGAACTATGTACAACTCAATCATAATCTCCTTACCAGTATTCCTATTTCCATTTGCATTTCTAGCTTTCCCAGAAGTCTTATCTATAAGTCTTTCAGGTTTACTCTACGGATTCCTTATCTTTACAGCATCCATAGGATTATCAATAAGATTTATAACATTCGGAATAAATATGAGTTCCCTAAAATCGATTATATTATGGATTTGCCCAGTTCTCGGGGTTTTAATTCTTATGAGTCCAGATATAACTATTAAGCTTGTAAGTGCACTATTAGTAGTATTGATAGTGTCTTTCTCTCTAAGAAAGCTGTGAAGCTCTAATACTACTATGTTTTCTATACTAAACCATCCATGATTAAGCCTACTACAAGAACTTTAATAAGAAAGCCTATATTTACAGAGTTAATTACCGAAGTTTAAATACTCTCTGTTAGTAGCTAGAAAGGATGTAGCCTAGTTTAAGAGCTGAATGGGGGCTGTATCTTTTAATACACTATAACAGTAATTAAGCTGAAGTTAAGTCCGATAGAGTATAGATAGTGAAATATATGTTGCTGTTGTGGTGGGAAGTTTTCTATGCTTTGGCTTCACATCAAACCTTATGCTTTCAATCTTTTGAA
>Ga0105162_1000481_pt1 | contig 26263 bp, 25 predicted proteins | sample JNZ201metaG_FD_81532 | JGI IMG/M metagenome (GOLD analysis project Ga0105162, IMG submission 81532) | Hot spring microbial communities from Jinze hot spring, China to study Microbial Dark Matter (Phase II) - JNZ 20120812A | ecosystem: Environmental > Aquatic > Thermal springs > Hot (42-90C) >...
AGATATAAATATTGAAAAGGCAAGAAAAATTTTAAAAAATAAAATAATTGGTATTTCTTGTTATGGAGATTTAGAAAAAGCAAAATTAATGGAAACTTTATCTGCTGATTATGTAACTTTTGGAAGTTTTTATAAGTCCCCTACCAAACCCCAGGCACAATTAGTGGATAAAAAAATTCTTGTTGAAGCCAAAAAAATTTTAAAAATTCCTATTTGTGCTATCGGAGGTATTACTTTGGAGAATGCCAAAGAATTGATAAACCTTGGAGCAGATATGATAGCTGTAATAAGTGATATATGGAAAGCAAAAGAAATAGAAGAGAGAGCCAGAAATTATAGCTTACTTTTTAAAGATTAAGGAGAAATTTCTTTGATCAAACCTATTTTTTCAGGATATTTTAATATTTCTTCTTCAGAAATATTTCTTAATTTTTGTCCTAAATTTTTTGCTAATTCTAAATATTCAGGATATTTTAAAATTTCTCCTTTTTTTTCTATTTTTCTAAAAAAAAGTCCGCCTATATATACTCCGTAAATAGTATCAAGAACATATTTAAAAGATCTTATCATGCTTTCAAAAATTTTTTTACCTTTAGTTGCTCCTACAGAAATAAGAATCCCCTTTGGGGTCTTATGTAAAGGATGAGAAAGATTAAGTAAATATTTTCTTGCCCAAAATGCTTGAAATCTTTCAAAAAAAGCTTGAACATAGGAAGTATGAGAATAAAAAAAGACCGGAGTTGCAATAACTAAAAAATCAACTTTTATAAGTTTTTTATAAAGTTCTTGAAAATCATCATTAAGAATGCATTCTCCAGTTTTTTCACATTCTCCACATTCTATACAAGGTTGATAACTTAATTCAGCAAGTCTTATTTTTTCTGAATTGATTTTAGAAGATTTAACACCTTCTAAGAAAGAATCTAAAAGTATTTCTGTGTTACCATTTTTTCTTGGACTACCATGAATACCAAGAATATACATTAATCATTATTTAGCGTTTTTTTGATTACAGAAAAAACCTGTGTAAATACTTCTTCGAAGGTTCCAGGAGAACATCTTCCCATTTCAATAAATTTAATTACAATTTCTTTAGTAGTTCTTATAGCTAATTCATCTACAGGAGAAATAGAAACTTTAGAAGAAGTTTTGACTTTTTGATCAATATTAATAATTTTGTCTTGAGCCATAATTTAGAATAAATTAAAATTATCCTTAAACTTTAAAAAGTCAATAGGGTTTTAAAACATTTAAACTTTTGAATTCATTTCATGAGCTTACAGAAAGCAAAAAACTTGACAAAAATGTTAAAATATATTAATAAAAATTAAAGATATTATAATGAGTGCCGATATATTTTAAAAAATAAAATGAGGTGAATTGATGAAGATCAATGAAATAAAAGGGAAAAACATAGAAGATTTAAATTATATAAAAGAAACTAGAAAAAAAGAGGAAACTACTAAATTAGATAAAACCGGATTAAATGAAAAAGTTGCCTCTCAAACTGAAAGAGTAGAACTTTCTTCTCAAAAGTTTATTGAAAATGCTATAAAAAAAATAAATGCTTTACCCGAAATAAGAGAAGAAAAGATTACTCAAATAAAAGCTCAAATTCAAGCAGGAAGTTATAAAGTTTCTAATAAAGAAATTGCAAAATCAATGATTAGAAGTTTTCTTACTAAGGAAATACCTTAATTTTTATACATTTTCCAAATTTTTTCTATTATTTGAGTGGTTGAAATTTTAAATCTTAGGGGAATTCTTTTTACTTTTCCTCCATAACTTTTGACAAAATTAGCACCTATAATTTCTTCTTCCTTCCAATCAGCGCCTTTTACAAGAATATCTGGTTTGAGTTCTTTTATTAAATTTTCTGGTGTTTCTTCGTCAAATATCACAATGTAATCTACACAATTTAAAGAAGAAAGAACAAATGCTCTTTCTTCTTGAGAATTAATAGGTCTTGATTTACCTTTTATTATTTTTATAGAGTGATCACTATTCAAACCAATAACTAAAAAATCCCCTAAACTTCTTGCTAGATTAAGATAATGCACATGCCCTGCATGAAGAAGATCAAAACATCCATTTGTAAATACCATAATTTGTCCTTTTTTTCTTCTATTTTCTATTAAAGATTTAAGTTCATTTAAAGATTTTAATTTTTTATCTAATTCACTATTTATAAAAGGAGTTCGTAATGGATAAGGTAAAGAATCAAAATCTTTAGGTATAGAAATTTCTATAATTTTTTCTTTATTAGATTTTTTAAATAAACTCAATCCTGAAGGAGAAAATCCTAAAGAAAAACCAGGAATATTAATTTCTCTGATCTTAGAAATAGCATTAACTCCAATTACATAAACTTGATTTTCAATAGCTCTTGCTTTTAAAAGAGTATCCCAATGAGAAATCCGATCTTTAGGCCATTGGGCAAAAACAATTAATAAATCTATACCATCTTTTATAAAATTTCTTGCAATTTCAGGGCTCCTTAATTCAAAACATATAATAATTCCTATTTTAAAATTTTTTATTTCAACATATTTTCTAATTTTTCCCTGGGAAAAGGGTTCATCTATTTTAGGAAAAAGTAAAAATTTTTCTGCTACTATATCTATTTTTTGAGAGTTTATATAATAAATTGCATTTGTAATTTTATTATCTTCATAAAAAGGAGCACCTAATAAAATAGATTTTTGATGAATTTTAGCTAAATTTTGAAATTCATTAAGAGCTGAATTAATAATATGGGAAGAAATGGAAGAAAAATTTAAATTATATCCTGTTAAAGCTAATTCTGGAAATAAAATCAATTCTCCCTGGGAAATCTCAATAAACTTTTTGATTTTTTGAAGATTAATTTTAAAATCATCAGTTACTTTCATCTGAACAATAGAAATTTTTAACATAATCTCTTTAAAATATACTTCTTGCTACTACCAAAGCATATATTTTTTTTGCTCCCTTTTCTTTTAAAGCTTTTGAGGCAAAGTTTAAAGTGGCTCCTGTAGTCATAACATCATCTATTAATAAAATACTTTTCTCCTTAAGATCTTTTTCAACTAAAAAGGCATTTTTTACATTTTCCCATCTTTCTTTTTTAGAAAGTTCAGTTTGAGGTTTTGTGTCAATAATTCTTTTTAAAATATTATTTTTAGGTTTTTTCCCTAGAAATCCCCAAGCAATAAGATAACTTTGATTGAAACCTCTTTCCCTTAACCTATTTGTAGACAAAGGTATAGAAATAGTTAAATCTACTTGAGGAATTTTTTTATCAAACATTTTTTTAATAAGAATTCCTAACTTATATCCTATGGAAAAATTTTTGCCGAATTTTAATTCATTTATCCACTCAGAAACCGGAGATTTATATGCAAATCCAATAAATACTTCATCAAAATAAAAATTTCTTTTTTCACAATATCCACAATAAGAGATTTGCTTATTGGGAAGATATTTTTCTAATATTTCATCTAAAGGGGTTCCACATCTTGAACAATACATTTTCAAGAAAGGTAATTTTGAAAAGCAATTATTACAGACTAAAGATTCTTCATAATTGAGGGATTTTTGACAAATTTTACAATTTTCAGGGAAAAAAAAATTGAGAATAAGTTTAGTCCATTTCACCTTTTAATTTTATAATTTCCAAGACTAAATGAGTGCTAAGGATTAAATCCTTTAGCTTTATATATTCTTCAGTAGAGTGAACTTTTTGCATCCCTGTGCCTAATATAAGACATTTTAATCCCTGTTCGTTAAATATATTGGCATCCGAACCACCTTCTTTTTTCTTAAATATAATATTAAGATTTAATCTTTCCCCTGCTTTCTTTACCAATTTACATAGAGGGTCTTCTACAGGAATTTTAAAAGCCTTAAAAACTTTTTCAAATTTAGCACATCCTATAGGGAGATCTCCTTTTTTATAAAAATTAATTATTTTGTTAATTTGATTTTGGATTAAATTTTGTAATTCTAATAATTTTTTTTCTTGATGACTTCTCATTTCACCTTTAGCAATAGCATAATCAGGTACAATATTTACATAATTTCCTCCATTAATGATTCCTACATTCATAGTAGTTTCTTCATCAATTCTTCCAAAAGGAAGATCTGCTAAAATCTGAGAGATGATATGAATGGAGTTTATCCCCTCTTCTGGGTTTAGCCCTGCATGTGCTGATTTACCTTTTATTTCAATTACAAATTGATAAGAGGATGGAGCAGAATTTATAACTTCTTCAACATTTTCACTGTCAAGCACAAATCCCTCTTTAGCATCCACTAAATTGTAATTTAGATATTTTGCTCCAAGAAGCCCAATTTCTTCACATGTGGTAAATATAAATTCTATAGGAGGATGAGGAAAAAGATTTTCTTTTAAAACTTTTGCAACTTCTATAAGAATAGCAATCCCTGACTTATCATCAGCACCTAAAATAGTTTTTCCATCACTTTTAAAAATTCCTTTTTCAAAAATAATTTTGGGGTTCTCATAAGGTCCTACTGTATCAAGATGTGCACAGAAGAAAATAGGTGGTTTAGGTAAAGTTCCAGGAATTTTTACTATCAAATTTCCAACTTCAGAGTAAGTATTTTCAGAAGATTTATCAAAGAAACATTTATAATTTAAGACTTCAAAAATATCAGCTAAATAATAAGCTAATTTACCTTCTTTTTTGGATGGGCTCTCTATATTTAAAAGAGTTTGAAATTCTAAGGCTAATCTATCAGGATCTATCATTCTCTATATTTAATTTTGAAATCTTTGAATTCTCCTTTATAGGGTTCCTCTATAACTTCTACATCAGTTACTTTAGAATAAGGAGAACCTTTGTAACACCAGGCAACCATTTTATCTACTGAAGAGTCTTCTCCTTCGAAAATTGCTTCTACTCTTCCATCAGGTAAATTTCTTACCCAACCTTTTATTCCTAATTTATTAGCTTCTTCTGCAGTATAAGATCTAAACCAAACTCCTTGAACTCTTCCAGAAATAAACACATGAACTCTTTTCATACAATTTTTAAATTATAAAAAATCTGTTTAAAAGTCAAGTTTTTATATAGTCTTTTTATATAATATAAAAATGTGCTATAATAGTTTTTAAATATTTATCTTTATAAGAGGTGAAAAATGGAAGCCATTACCAATTTAAGAGGTTTAGATAAAATAATAGTTCCTATCAGGCTTACTTCATCTTCAAAAATAAAGTTTCAATGTTATCCGGGTGTACCTTGTTTTAAACTTTGTTGTTCTGATTTATTTTTACCTCTTACTCCTTATGATATTATAAAAATAAGAGATAGATTGGGTCTTTCTACAGATGAATTTTTATTAATTTATACCGAACCTTTTATTTTACCAAAATCAGGTTTACCTATTGTGAGATTAAAAATGCTTGAAAATAAGGAAAAAAATTGTCCCTTTCTAGGTGAGGGAGGATGTATTATCTATGAAGTTAGGCCTCTTGCTTGTAGGTATTATCCTTTAGGATTTGGAATGTTTAGAAATAGAGATGAGCAAAAAAATGAAGATATTTATTACCTTATAAAAGAAGGGTTTTGCCAGGGATTAGACTCTGGACAGGAAATGACTGTAGAGGAGTATAGAATTTCTCAAGGCATACCAGAACTTGAAGAACCTATCAAAGAATGGGGAGAGATAATAATGAGAAAAGAATCCTTTGGGCCTATGGAAGTTTCAGATAAAAGCTTACAACTTTTTTTTATGGTAAGCACTAATCCCGAAAGATTTAAAGCTTTCATTTTTGAAACTAAATTTTTAGAAATATTTGAAGTTCCTGATAAAACTTTAGAAGAAATTAAAACTAACGACCTTAAATTATTGCAATTTGGATTTAAATGGCTTAAAACTGTTCTTTTTGGGGATAAACTGGTAAAACGTAAGAAAGAGAGTCCCTCAGTCAAAAAGATAAAACCTTTTTAGATGTTTCCTCATATTAAAAGAAGAAAAACTCGTACTATATTTGTCGGGAATGTTTCAATAGGTGGAGATTCTCCTATTCGTGTTCAGAGTATGACTAATACAGATACTAGAAATGTAAAAGCAACTATTAAACAAATTCAAAAACTTTATAAAGTAGGTTGTGAAATAATAAGAGTTGCTATACCAGATGAAAAGGCTATTATTTCATTAAAAGAGATAGTAAAAGAAAGTCCAATTCCAGTTATTGGGGATCTTCATTTTTTAACCTCTTTAGGGGAAAAGGCAGTTAATACAGGAATTTCAGGAATTAGAATTAATCCAGGAACATTTAAAAATCGCAAAAATTTAGAGAGATTGGTAAAGATTTGTAAAGAAAGAGGAACTTGTATAAGAATAGGAATAAATGCCGGATCTTTAGAAAAAGAAATTCTTAAGAAATACCAAAAACCTACTCCGGAAGCTATGGTAGAAAGTGCATTAAATTGGATTGAGTATATAGTAGAAAAATATGATTATCAAAATTTAAAAGTTTCTCTTAAATCTTCAAATTGGTGGGATACAGTAAGAGCTTATGAACTTTTTTCTGAAAAATCTGATTTTCCTTTACACTTAGGAGTTACAGAAGCAGGAGGAATTATTCCCGGGACTATTAAAAATACTATGGCAATAAGTTATTTATTACTAAAAGGTATTGGTGATACTTTAAGAGTATCTTTAACTGCAGATCCAGTAGAAGAAGTTTATGTAGCTTATGAAATTTTGAAAAATCTTGGATTAAGAAGCCTTCATCCAGATGTTATAGCTTGTCCTATGTGTGGAAGATGTGAAATAGATTTAATGAGGCTTTATAAAAAAGTAGAAAAATGGGCAAAAAAAGTTAAAGCTAACCTTAAACTTGCAGTAATGGGTTGTGTAGTAAATGGTCCAGGAGAAGCTAAACATGTAGATTTAGGAATAACAGGAGGTAAAGGAGTAGGGATCATTTTTAGAAAAGGTAAAATAATAAAAAAAGTTCCTGAAAATGAATTACTTTCTGCTTTTTTTAAAGAAATAAAAAAATTCTTAAAAGAACACCCAGAAAGATATATCAATTAATTTTAAGAAGATATTTATATATTTCTTTAACAGGAAGATCAAATTTTTTAGATAGTATTTTAGTTAATTCTTTAGTTCCTATTCCCTTAGATTTTAATTTTTGAGCTTCTTTTTTAATGATATCCAAATTTATTTCTTTTTCTTTATCTAAAGTCTTTTCAGGCAATATTATAAGGGTTATTTCACCTAAAAAGTTCTCTCTTTTTTCTAATTCTTCTAAATCTGTCCACAAAAGTTCTTCATGTAGCTTGGTTAACTCCCTGGCAAGGAAACATTTTCTTTTTCCTAAAATTTTTGAAAGAGTTTTTAAAGTTTTTTTCATTTGGTGAGGCGGAATAAAAAGGATGATGGGTAAATCATCAGGTAAATTGCAAAGTATCTTTTTTTGTTCTTCTTTCTTTTTGGGTAAAAATCCTAAAAAGATAAAGCCCTTATCTAAAATTATTCCAGAAACACTTAAGGCACAAGTGAGAGCAGAAGGTCCTGGTATAGGTTCAATTTTAATTTTATTTTTATAAGCAAGATTAATTAAATAAGCTCCTGGATCTGAAATGCCAGGAGTTCCAGCTTCACTTACTAAAGCAATATCTGTTCCTTTTTTTAAAAGTTCGATTATTCTCTCTGATTTTTTCTTTTCTACATCCTTATAAAGACTTATAAGTTTTTTGGGTCCACATTGATAATAATTTAAGATTTTTTTTAAAGATCTAGTATCTTCACAAGCAATAAATTTTATATTTTTAAGAATTTCCAAAGCTCTTAAGGTAATATCCTTTAAATTTCCTATAGGTAAACTTACCACATAAAGAGTTCCCTTTTTTTGCATAAAATATTTCTAGGAAGTTTTAATCTGGTAAACTTTTTATCAATTCATCAGTTTTTTTCTTTATTATGTCTCTAATTTTTCTAAAAATTTGGAGTTGTTTTTTAGGATCAGATTCTTTGGTAGGATCTGGTAAGTTCCAGTGTTCAAATTTTGCATTTGGTATATAAGGGCAATTTTGGGAAGCTTTTTCACAAAGAGTTATAATTAAATCTAAATCTTTATAAGGTATTTGTTCTAAAGATTTAGGAAATTGATCTTTTACATAAAGTCCCTCCTCTTTTAGTACTTTAAAGGTAAAGGGATGAATATGAGAAGATGGATTACTTCCAGCTGAATATACTTCAATATTTTTTTTATATAACTTTGTAAAGTATTTGGCATAAGCTTCAGCTATTTGACTTCTTGCTGAATTTTCTGTGCAAATAAATCCTATTTTCAATTTTTTATTCAATTTTAAGTTAATAATTAAATTTTACTCCTATATATAAAGATCTTCCAGGTGTGTTGTAATTTTTTACTTCTTCATAATTGGTATTTAAAATATTTTCTGCTCTTCCAAAAATAATAAGATTAGGCCTTAATTTGTAATTTGTACTTAAATTTATTAGAGAATAAGATGAAAGGATTTGTCTATTTTCTTTATCAGCATATCTTTTTTCTGTAAAAATATAATCAGCAATAAAAGAAAAATTACTTAAAGTATAATCTATAGAAAAAAATAATTTATGAGATGGCTTATAAGGTAAGTATTTTTCCTTTTCTTTATCCTCTGAATCTAAATAGGTATAACTCATTTTAAGAGAAAAATGATCAGTTAAATTAAGATTTAAAGTATTTTCAAATCCTTTGAGAATCGCAGAACCTATATTTTGAGGCTGCCAGGTCCATGGGATAATTTCCATCCATTCAATAAGATTTTTATATTTTTGATAAAAGAAAGTCAAAGAAAAATTGATTTTGTTATTCCATAAATTTTTTTCTACTCCTATATCCCAACCTTTCGATTCTTCTGGTTTTAAATTAGGGTTACCTCTAGCCCAGATTACATCTGGATAAAAAAGGTCATCAAACGTAGGGACTCTAAAAGCAGTTCCATAATTTGCTTTCACTCTTATATTAAATTTAGAAAAAAAATAATTTAATCCCAATCTATAAGTAGTTTTTTCTCCAAACTTCTTGTAATCATCATATCTTAAACCAAAATTTAAAATTAAATTTTTCTTCAAATTTAATTTATTATTTATAAAAAGTCCCAGACTTTCTCTTTTTTTATCATAATTTCCTTCATTTATAGCTTTTTCTTTTCTATAATCTATACCAAAAAGAAAATTATAAAATTCAAAAGGTAAAATTTCATTTTGCCAGATAATTTCTTCTATTTGTGTGATATATTTAGTGTAAAACCCCCAATCGTGATAATAATCCTTTCTTTGGGAATAATTTTTAGAAAGAGACAAAGTTTGTTTCCAATTTTTGAAAAGTTCAAGGTTAATATTTCCTGCAAGAAGATAATTTTTACCTTTTTGGATATTATTAGCATCTATTGGAGGGGAATCATATTCATTTTCTCCATAATTATACCGGCCCAAAAATTCCATATTGAGATTGGGAAGAATCTTTAATCCAGTTTTTACAGATAAGAAAGAATTTTCAAATCCGTCTTTTTCTTTACCTTTTTTGTAAGCTGAAAAACCCTCGGTATTGTAATAAAAAGAATTCAACCTAAAATCCCAATTCTTAATTTTCCCTGAAATTTCAAGACTTGGTTTATAGGAACCATAAGATCCAGATTCTAAAGAAAGATTAATTTTGGGTTTTCCCTTACCCCTTTTAGTTATGATATTTATAACTCCCCCTACAGCTTCAGATCCATAAAAAGTACTTTGTGGCCCCTCTACAATTTCTATTTTTTCTATATCATCTATATTTAAAGAACCAAAATCAAACATACCTGTAGTAGGATCATTTACCTTTATTCCATCTATTAATACCAAAGTATGGAAAGATCTGACACTTCTACTTAAAATAATTCCTGTTGTTTTACCAGGGCCTCCATAAGAGGTTACATAACTTCCTGAGAGGTTTCTTAATAAATCTGATAAAAAAATAACATTTGTTTTATCAATTTCTTTAAGAGAAATAAGGGTAGTCTTGGCGGTTGTTTCTTCTAAAGATTCTTGTATTCTATTTGCAGTCACTACTACTTCAGGCAATTCTTCAGGTTTTTCTTGAGATAATCCCAAAGAAGATAAACTTATTAAAAAAATGATAATATAAAAAATCCGCATAATTTCCCCCTCCTTAAATTTTTAGAGAGATTTAAAAATTAATTTAGAAAAGAAAAGTTATAAAAGAAATTTGTGAGAAAAGAAGATTTTTCATGATTCACCCCCTCGAGTTTTTGGGAAGAGGAGGTCTTCCGGCTTCCGGATCTTCCTACTCATTGCACCTTCCCAGGGTATTTTTACCCCAGTGGCTTGTCAGCTAAGCTATTACAAGCTTAGCTCAAGCAACTTTCGTCCCCGGTCACGGCTGCGGGGCAGCGGGGGATTTTCACCCCTCTTCCACAACCCTCTTCCCATTAAATTATTCTACATTTTCTAAAAGTTTAGTCAAGTTAAAATTTGACATTAAAGGGGGAATTTTATATCTTCATAGTTTAAGAATAAAGGTAAATCTCTGAAAAATATCTTTAAGTTTTTATTGATTTGGTTTTAATAGTCACTTTATAAACTTAATTGAGATTTAAATTAAAAATTTAAATTGAGATTGAAAATCAAAAAATTTTTATTAGATTTTTTAAAATATGTTCCAAAAAATAAATTGGATAAGAGAATTTATAAATAAAAATAATTTATCTGCTTTTCTTTTTACTTCTATTCCAAACATTTTTTACTTAAGTCACTTTAAATCTTCCAATGCCTTTATTGTTATTACTAAACAAGATCAGTATTTTTTGACAGATACAAGATATTTTGAAAAAGCTCAAAAAGAATTAAAAAATTGGGAAGTTGTGCTTATTAAAAATGACACTTTTTCTTTTTTAAAGAAATTTTTAAAGGAATTAAAAATTGAGGTTTTAGGGTTTGAAAAAGATGGAATGAGCTGTGAAATTAGGGCAAAACTTAAAGTTAAAGGAATAAGATTTAAAGGATTTAGCAGAGTGCTTAAAGAATTAAGAATAATTAAAACTAAAGAAGAAATAGAAATTTTAAAGGAAGGTATTAGAAAAACTGACCAAATATATAAGAATATTTTAAACTTTTTAAAAAACTCCATTTTTTCTAATAAATTTCTTACAGAACTTCAATTGAGAGGATTTTTAGTTTCTAAAATTTTTGAAATGGGTGGATATGGAGAAAGTTTTCCAGCTATTATAGCTAGCGGTAAAAACTCTTCTATTCCTCATTGGGAAAGTTCAAATATTGAAATTAAAAAAAATTTACCTCTTTTAATAGATATGGGAATAATTTGGCAGGGATATTGTACAGATTTTACAAGAACTATATATATAGGAAATCCTTCCTCAGATTTTAAAAAATTTTATGAAATAGTGAAAACTGCTTGGTATAAAGGATTTGAAAAGGTTAAAAGAGGGGTTTTTATTTTTGAAATAGATAAGGCTATAAGAGAATATTTTTATAAAAAAGGGGTAGAAAAATTTTATCTTCATGCAGGAGGACATGGAATAGGAATAGAAGTGCATGAACCCCCCAAAATTTTTTATAAAAACCGCAAAGATATTATAGAGGATGGTATGGTTTTTACTATAGAGCCAGGTTTATATTTTCCTGATAAATTTGGTATAAGACTTGAAAATATTGTTATAGTTGAAAAAGGGAGAGGTGAAATTTATTCAGAAATAGACTTAGACTTGCAAAGTATAGATTAAAATATGAAAGAAAGTCAAAATAAAAAAATTCGGGTAATTTTAGTAGGGAATCCTAATGTAGGGAAAACTACTCTTCTTAATCATTTAGTAAAAGGAAACTTAAAAATTGGAAATTGGCCAGGTGTAACTGTAGAAAAAAAAGAGGGGCGAATAAATTTTCAAGATTATGAAATTGTCTTTATAGATCTTCCCGGGCTTTATACACTTGAGGAGGTTATCTCAGAAGATGAAAAAATAGCTTTAAATTATTTATTATATGAGGATTATGATGTAATTCTTAATATTATTGAAACTTCTAGAATAGAAAGAGATTTATACCTCACTTGTCAGCTTTTAGATATAGGTAAACCAATGATTTTGGTTTTAAATATGATAGATGAAGCAAAAGAGTTTGGTATAGAAGTTAATGAAAAAAGACTCTCAGAATTACTTAATATTGAAATAATTAAGACTAATGGAAGAACCGGAGAGGGAGTTATAGATATTCTTCCTAAAGTGATTGAGAGTTACGAAAAAAATAAAGTTCCTATTCATATTATTTATTCACCTTTAATTGAAGAAAAAATTAAAGATACAACCTTACCTAGGTGGTTAGCTTTAGAAAAATTAATTGAGAAAGAGCCTAAATTATACGAAATGATTAAAGAAAAAAGATTAAATTTTTCTCAGGGGCTAATTAAAGAAGTATCAAGTAAAAGACTTCTTCATAAAAGGACTTTTACTGAGATTTTAGATAACTTTTTTTTGAATCCCTTTTTAGGAAATATAGCTTTTTTTATAATGATGTATCTTTTTTTTAAAATATCTTTTGATTTTTCTGCTCCCTTGATTGAATGGATTGATCAATTTATGCAAAATTTTTTAACTCCTCTTACTCTTTTGGTTTTAAATAGTATGGGAGTTTCCTCTTTTTTAGGAAGGTTTATTACAGAGGGAATAATTGGAGGAATAGGAACGGTTTTAATCTTTCTTCCTTTAATATTTATAATGTATTTAATTTTAACTCTTCTTGAAACTTCAGGATATTTACCAAGGGTTGCCTTTTTAATGGATAGATTTACTCATAAAATTGGACTTCATGGACAGAGTGCCATTCCTTTGATATTAAGTTTGGGATGTAATGTCCCTGCTATTATGGCTACTAAAACTTTTCAAGATACTAAGGATAAATTGTTAGTAATGTGCATGATTCCATTTATTTCCTGTCCAGCAAGGTTAATAGTTTTTTCTTTTATAGCTTTTATTTTTTTTGAAAATCCTGTTTTAATTATTTTTTTACTTTATCTAATAGGTATTTCTTTTTCAGTCCTAACTAGTGTAATTTTAAGAAAAAGTTTTCTAAAAAAAGAACTTTCTCATTTTGTTATGGATTTACCTCCCTATAGAATTCCCTCCTTTAAAACTGTTTTTAATTTAGTTAATATTCATTTAAAAACTTTTATTTATAGAGCTGGTACAATAATTTTTTTAATTTCTGTAATTATATGGTTACTGCTTAATTTACCTCCAGAAGAAAAAAATATAGAAAATAGTTATATAGCTAATTTAGGTAAAAAGCTAAGCCCCATTTTTGAACCCATAGGTCTTGGAGATTGGAGAATTACTACCTCTTTACTTTCTGGCTTTTTAGCAAGAGAGGCAATTGTAAGTAATATGGGGATTATAATAGCTCAAGAAAGAGGAGATATTACTCCTAAAGAAATAGAAATTGGTTCAGCTTTAAAAGATCAAATTGTTAAATTAGGGATAGCTTTGAAAGATGGCATTTTTGCTTTGATTTATCCTTTACCTAAAACTTTAAAAATAGAAGAAAAAAAAGAATTAAAAGGAATTAGAAAAGAAATAAAAACTCTTTTAAATAAAAAACAGGCTTTATCTTTTTTATTATTTGTTTTAATTTATAATTCCTGCTTAGCTGTGGTAGTAGTAATGGGTAGGGAAGGAAAATGGTTATATTCTTTGGGGTTTTTAATTTATAGTTTTTTCCTTGCCTGGGTCATTTCATTTATAAATTTCAATCTTTTATGGTAAAATTTCAAAAAATTTAAATCATTTTAAAGGAGATAATTTACAATGAGAGTGGTGATTATTGGAGCAGTAGCTTGTGGAACTAAAGCAGCTTGTAGGCTTAAAAGGTTAAGGCCAGATGCAGAAATTATATTAATTGATAAAGATGATTACATTTCCTATGGTGGCTGTGGGATGCCTTATTATCTTACAGGAGATGTTTCTCATATAGATGAATTGAGAAGAACAACTTTTCATGTTTTGAGAGATAAAAAATTTTTTGAAGAAATAAAAGGTATTACAACTTTAACTAAAACTTTAGCAGAAGAAATTGATAAAGAAAAAAAGGTTATTAAAGTGAGATACTTAGAAAATAATAAAACAGAAAAAATATCTTATGATAAACTTGTATTAGCAGTTGGTAGTAAACCAAAAATTCCTCCTATTCCTGGTTGTGATTTAGATGGAGTTTTTACATTATCTAATTTACATGATGCTATAAAAATTAAAGAAAGATTAATAAGCGGGAAAGTGGAAAATCCTTTAGTAATAGGAGCTGGATTTATAGGGCTTGAAGTAATAGAAGCTTTTGGAGAAGCCTGGGGATTGCCAGTTACACTCCTAGAATATTTTCCTCAAGTATTACCTAAATTGATTGATATAAGCCTCTCCAGAATAATTGAAAATCAGCTCAGAAAAAAGGGAATAAAAATAGTTTTAAATGTTAGAGTTAAAGAAATTAAAGGTAAAAATGGGAAGGTAATAGGAGTCCAAACCGAGGATAAATTTTATCCTGCTGATTTAGTGTTGCTTGCCACTGGAGTAGAGCCTAATACTGAAATTGCAAAAAAAGCAGGAATATTTGTATCTCCTACTACAGGAGGAATAATAGTAAATGAAAGGATGCAAACTTCAGATCCAGATATTTATGCTGGAGGAGATTGTGTAGAAATAAAACATTTGATTACTGGAAAGGGTGTAGTAATGCCTATGGGGTCATTGGCAAATAGACAGGGAAGAGTAATTGCAACTAATATTGCCGGAGGGTATGCTACTTTTAAAGGTACGGTTGGAGCTTTCATCCTTAAATGTTTTGATATGGCTATAGGTGGGTGTGGGTTAAGTTTAGAAGTCTCTAAGTCAGAAGGTTTTAACTCTGCGACTTATGCTATAAATATTCAACATGAAAGAGCTCATTTTTTCTCTATAGGTTGTTCTTATTATTCTTTAATTTTTGACTTAAAAACAGGAAGGGTCTTAGGATTTCAAACCGTAGGCCCTTATACAGATGGGACTTTAGCAAGAGTTCATGCTATTTCAAGCATTTTACCCTTTAAACCTCATATAGAAGATTTAATTTCATTAGAATTAGCCTATTCTCCTCCATTTAATACCGCTTTAGATCCCATTCATACCGCTGCTCATATTGCTGAAAATATATTAAATAATAGATTTAAATCCATTAGTTGGGAAGAAGTAATAGAAAGACTTAAAAATGATGATAAAGATATAATTATAGTAGATGTTAGAACTCCTAATGAAGTAAAAGAGTTAACTCAAAGATATTCTAATTGGATAAATATTCCTTATGAGAGTGCAAGAACTAAAATTAAAAATTTACCAAAAGATAAAGATTTAATAATAATCTGCAGTGTAGGTGCAAGAGCTTATGAAGTGGCAAGATGGTTAAAAGCTGAAGGATTTGAAAGGGTTTATGTACCCTTAGGAGGTATAGTTCTTCCAAAAAGCTGGGGGGTAGAATTTTAATGAAGATTCAAGCTGTAAGAGGATTTAAAGACTGGCTTCCTGAAGAGTTTATCAAATATCAATATCTTATAAATTTGGCTAGATCTATTTTACTAACTCATAATTATAAAGAAATCAAAATTCCTGTACTTGAAAAAACAGAACTATTTGTAAGATCAATAGGTGAATTTACAGACATTGTTCAAAAAGAAACCTATACTTTTCAAGACCGTAATAAAGAATTTATTACCCTTAGACCTGAAGCTACAGCTGGAATTTGTAGAATGATTATAGAAAGAGGGCTTTTTGTTAATCCTAAACCGCTCAAATTTTTCACTATAGGACCTATGTTTAGACATGAAAGACCACAAAAAGGAAGACTTCGTGAATTTTATCAGATTGATGTGGAATTGTTTACCGAGCTCAATCCCTATTTAGAGGCTGAAATAATATATCTGGCTCTTGAAATTTTAAAAGCTCCTTTTAACTTAAAAAATTTTCCAGAAAATATCTATACTTTAGAGATAAATTCATTAGGATGTCCTAAATGTAGAAAAGAATATAAAAAAGTGCTTTTAAAATTTTTGAGAGAAAATAAAACTAATCTCTGTGAAACTTGTCAGCAAAGAATAGAAAAAAATCCACTAAGAATTTTAGATTGTAAAGTAGAAAGTTGCAATAAAATAATAGCTTATACACCTACTATTACTACATATCTTTGTGAAGAGTGTAAGGTTCATTTTGAAGAATTAAAAAAAATTCTTAATTCTGCAGGAATTATATATTTAGAAAATCCAAGATTAGTAAGGGGGCTTGATTATTATGTAAGAACTATATTTGAAATCAAAGCTAGAGGATTAGGAGCACAAGATACAGTAGCTGCAGGAGGAAGGTATGATTATCTTTTAGAAGAATTAGGAGGAGAATATTTACCTGCTATTGGATTTGCTATAGGTGTTGAAAGATGGGCAATCTCTGTGTTTGGAGAAGAGAAACAACCCTTTTTGGAAAAATTAATTCCTGATATATTTTTAATTATTCTTGAAGAGGAATTATTAATAAAAGGTTTTGAAATTGCTCAATTTTTAAGAAAATATGGGTTAAAGTGTGAAATTAATTATGAAAAAAAATCGTTAAAAGCTCAACTTAGAAATGCTGATAAACTCTCATCAAAATTCGTTTTAATTTTAGGTGAAAAAGAATGGAAAGAAAAAGAGGCCTTGTTAAGAGATATGAAAAAAGGTATACAAGAACAAATAAAATTTGAAAATTTAGAAGAACTTTCTCAAAAAATATATAATAAAATAAAAAATGAAATTTAATATCTATCCTTCTAAAAGAAAATTTTTAGAATTAATTAAAGAATACAATATAGTTCCTATTTTTCTCGAACTTCCCTGTGATTTAGATACCCCTATTTCCCTGTTTTATAAGGTTTTTCATGGTAAATATGGATTTTTATTAGAAAGTGTAGAGGGTGCTGAAAAATGGGCAAGATATAGCTTTATAGGAATAGAACCCTTTTTAATTTTTAAAAGCAAAAATAAAAATATAGTTATTTTTGAAAAAGATAAAGAAGGGTTTAATGAAAAAAAATTAATTAGTGAAAATGCCTTTTTAAAACTTAAAAAATTGATAAGTCTTTTTAAAACACCAGTTTTAGAGGGTCTTCCGAGATTTTCATCGGGAGCTGTTGGATTTGTAAGTTATGAGAGTGTAAGATTTTTTGAGAAAATACCTAATGGTGAAGATACTTTAGGATTTAATGATTTGCACTTTATGTTTCCTACTTTTCTATTAGCTTATGATAGATTTAAACATACCTTAAAACTTATTTGTAATGTTTGGAAAAAAGGAAAAGAAAATTTATCCACTCTGTATGAAAATTCAGTTGAGGCATTAATTAATTTAAGAAATCAAATATATCAAGCAAAACCTCTTAAAAATAATTTACCAAAAGATACAAAATTTAAATTTATTCCAGAAATCTCAAAAAAAGATTTTATTTCTCTAGTGAAGAGAGCTAAAAGATATATAGAAAATGGAGATGTTATTCAGGTTGTTCTTTCTCAGAGATTTTTTCTTGAGACAGAAGTTTCTCCGTTTCTTATATATAGAGCTTTAAGAAAAGTTAATCCATCACCATATTTGTTTTTTTTAAATTTAGGAGATGAAATTTTAATTGGGTCTTCTCCTGAAATTTTAGTGAGAATGGAGGGGAATATAATTGAAACCAGACCTATTGCAGGTACAAGAAAAAGGGGAGAAACCGAAAAAGAAGATAAAGAACTAGAAGAAGAATTAAAAAGAGATGAAAAAGAATTGGCAGAGCATATAATGTTAGTGGATTTGGGTAGAAATGATCTTGGTAGAGTTTGTGAGGAAGGAACAGTTGAGGTTTATGAATTGATGGTAGTTGAAAGATACTCTCATGTAATGCATTTAGTTTCTGGAGTTAGGGGGAAGGCTAAAAAAGATATAGATATGTTTTCCGTTTTTTCTGCTACTTTTCCTGCAGGCACTGTATCTGGTGCTCCTAAGATTCGTGCCATGGAGATTATTACAGAATTAGAAAGATATGCGAGAGGTCCCTATGCTGGAGCTGTAGGATATTTTGATTTTTCCGGGAATATGGATTTTTGTATAACTATAAGAACTCTTTTTCAAAAAGGTAAAAAATTATATCTTCAAGTAGGAGCAGGAATAGTAGCTGATTCAGATCCAGAAAAAGAATATGAAGAAACCATAAATAAGGCTAAAGCAATATTTAAAGCTTTAGAAATCATAAAAGAGTTTGTATAAAAGTGAAATCAAAAAAAATTTTATTAATAGATAATTACGATTCTTTTACCTATAATTTGGTGCAGTTAATAGGAATAATGTTAAAAAAAATGTTTAAAGGAGAAATTTTTGTTTATAGAAATGACAAAATTGATATTAAAGACGCTATGAATTTGAAACCTACACATATAATTATTTCTCCAGGACCTTGTACTCCCAAGGAAGCAGGTATTTCAGTAGAATTGATTAAAAAAACTTCAGGTAAAATTCCCATTTTAGGTGTATGTCTAGGTCATCAGTGTATAGGAGCTGCTTTCGGAGCAAAAATTATAAAGGCTAAAAGATTGATGCATGGTAAAATTTCTCAAATTTTTCATGATGGGGAAGGTATATTTAAAGGACTTCCTAATCCCTTTTGGGGGATGAGATATCATTCCTTAGCTATTGATCATAATACTTTACCATCCTTTTTAAAAATTACTGCAAGATCTGAAGATGGTGAAATTATGGGAATAAGACATGAAAGATTTCCTGTAGAAGGTGTTCAATTTCATCCGGAATCTATTGGAACTTCTTTACAAAAATGGACTCATTATAAAACCCCCCCTAAAGATTGGGATTTTGAAAGAAATGATCTTCCAGAAGGAGTTATCATTTTAAGAAATTTTCTCAGTTTTTATTAAAAATTATGAGGAAAAAAATTCTTGAAATTTTAAATAATTTTTTAGTATGGATTTATATAATTTTAACTGTTCCAACTCTTGGGGTATTAGCTCTTATTGTAAGAAAACATTTTTGGGCTTCTCTTTGGTGTAAAGGTTTATTAAAAATTCTTAGAATACAAATTGAAGTTATAAAAGAAAAAGACCTTCCTCAAGGGAATTATGTATTTATGAGTAATCACCAGAGCCAATTAGATATTCCGGTTTTAGAAAAGGTTTTAGAATCTTATAATATTAGATTTTTAGCTAAAAAAAGTTTATTTAAAATTCCTTTTTTTGGATGGGGGATAAAAGCTTTAGGATATGTGCCTGTAGAAAGAGAAGATCCTAAAGAAGGACTAAAAAGTGTGTTGATGTGTATAGAAAAGTTAAAACAAGGAATTTCACTTATTATATTTCCTGAGGGAACAAGAAGTAAAAACGGAACTCTTTTACCCTTTAAATTAGGAGGATTTGTTATACCAATAAAAAGCAGAAAAAAGGTAGTTCCTGTAGCTATTTGGGGTACTAAAAATATTTTACCTAAAGGTTCTCTTTGGTTAAAAACTTATAATAAAAAAATAAAAGTTTATATCGGAGAACCTATCCAAACAGATGCCTTTTCTTCTAAAGATAAAGAAAAACTTTCACAATTGGTAAGAGAAAAAATTTCTTACGGTTTAAGCATTATTAAAGGAGGTTAAAAAATTATGGGTGAATTATTAGTAGTTCCCTTAGAAGAGGAACTTAAAGAATCTTATTTAGATTATGCTATGAGTGTTATTGTAGGAAGAGCTTTACCGGATGTAAGAGATGGATTAAAGCCGGTTCAACGAAGAATTCTTTATGCAATGTATGAAATGGGGAATGATTGGAATAAACCTTATAAAAAAAGTGCTAGAATCGTGGGAGAAGTTATAGGTAAATATCATCCTCATGGAGATGTTCCTGTATATGAAGCTTTAGTTAGAATGGCTCAGGATTTTACAATGAGATATCCATTAGTGGATGGACAAGGTAATTTTGGCTCAATAGATGGAGATTCTCCAGCAGCTATGAGGTACACAGAAGTAAGACTTGCTCGGATATCTCACGAAATTCTTTCTGATATAGAAAAAGAAACCGTAGAATTTATTCCTAATTATGATAATACCCTTAAAGAACCTGTGGTACTTCCTTCTAAAATTCCCAATCTTATAATAAATGGAGCTTCAGGAATTGCAGTAGGCATGACCACTAATATTCCACCTCATAATCTTTCTGAGGTAATAGATGGATTATTAGCGCTTTTAAAAAATCCTGCTTTAAGTATAGAAGAACTTATGCAATACATCAAGGGACCTGATTTTCCTACCGGAGCTTATATAGTAGGTAGTGAAGGAATAAAATCTGCTTATCTTACAGGTAAAGGTCTTATAAGATTAAAAGCTAAATACATATTAGAAAAAGAAAAAGACAGGGTTAAAGTAGTATTTACAGAGATTCCTTATCAAACAAGTAAAGCTAAAATTGTTGAAAGGATTGCTCAGTTAATAAGAGACAAAAAAATAGAAGGTATCTCTGAAGTTAGAGATGAATCAGATAGGGAAGGAATAAGGATTGTAGTGGAATTAAAAAAAGAATGGAGTCATGCACCTTATACCGTAATTAAAAATCTTTATGAAACTACACCTTTACAAACATCTTTCGGAATTATTATGTTAGCTCTCGTACATGGGAAACCGGAGATACTTAATTTAAAAGAAATTTTACAGAATTTTTTAAATTGGCGAAAAACTGTAATTATAAGAAAAACTCAATTCGAGCTTAAAAAAGCAAAAGACCGTGCTCATATATTAGAAGGATTTTTAAAAGCCATTTCTTATATAGATGAAATAATTACTCTTATTAAAAAATCTGAGACTCCCAAAGAAGCTAAGGAAAATCTTATTAAAAAATTTGGTTTTACTGATATTCAAGCTCAAGAAATTTTAAATTTAAGACTTCAAAAACTTACAGCATTAGAAAGAGAGAAAATAATTTTAGAATACGAAGAATTAAAAAGAGCTATTAGTTATTATGAAAAAATTTTAACTCATGAACCTACCCTTATTACTGTAATTGAAGAAGAATTGAAAGAGATAAAAGAAAAATATGGAGATAAAAGAAAAACACAAATTATTGAAATAGAGGAAGAAGATGTTCTTGGTTCACGAGAAAAAATTCCCTCAGAAGAAGTTTTAGTTTTAATAAGTAAAGAAAGTTATATAAGAAAATTGAGTTTAGAATCTTTTTCTCTCCAAAAAAGAGGTGGTAAAGGAAGTTTAACTTTTTCTACGGAAGAGGTTTTGCAAACCGCACTTCAAATAAATTCTCATACTCAAGTTTTAGTTTTTACAAAAAAAGGAAAAGTATATCCTTTAAATTTAAAAGATTTGCCTTTTTCTAATAAAACAGTTAAAGGTATCCATCTTAAAAATTTAATTCCATATTTAGATGGGGAAATCTCTTTTATTTTACCCTATGAAGAAAATAATTATCTAATTTTTATCACTTCAAGAGGAATGATTAAAAAAATTCCTTTTTCAGAGATTAAAAATCTTAGAAAAAACGGTACAATAATTATAAAATTAAAAAAAGATGACTATCTTCAAAAAGGCTTATTGACATCAGGTAATGAAAATTTACTAATAATAACCCAAAATGGTAAAAGTTTACATTTTCAAGAAAATCTCTCTATTACCAAAAAACAATCTGAAGGAGTAATAGGAATTAAATTAGATGAAACTGATTCAGTAATAGATATTATAAAAACTTATGAAGGAGGTTATTTATTTACTATTACTGAAAAGGGATTTGGTAAAAAAACACCTTTTAAAGATTTTAAACTTCAAGGAAGAGGTGGTAAAGGTATTATTCTTCATAATATTAATGAAAAAACAGGTAAAATAGTTGGGGCTCTAGATTTAATAAACGATGAGGATATTTTAATTTTTTCTAGCTCTGGTAAAGCTATAAGAATTGAAGCAAAAGATATTCCTGAAAAAAGAAGATCTACTAAGGGTGTGAGATTAATTTCTCTTCTACCTGGAGAATATGTAACCGGGATTTCAAAAATTAAAAAATAAAGAAATTAATTGATATAATTAAAGTTTATGGTATTTTGTTAAGAATTTTAAAAGGATTTAATTGGAGGTAAATATGTCTCAAAAGATTCGTTTAGCTATTGTAGGAGTGGGAAATTGTGCCAGTTCATTAGTACAAGGTATTTTTTATTACAAAGAAAAAGGGGTCGAAGATTTAGAAGGAATTATGTTTGCTGAGATAGGTGGTTATAAGCCTTTTGATATAGAAATAGTTGCAGCTTGGGATATAGATGAAAGAAAAGTAAAAAAAGATATATCAGAAGCCATTTTCAGTCCACCTAATTGTACTACTATATTTTATAGAGATATTCCTAAGTTAGGTGTCAAAGTAAGGAAAGGTAAAGTTCTTGATGGGGTAGCTAAGCATATGCATAATTTTCCTCCAGATAAAACTTTTGTTATTTCTTCTGAGAAAGAAGATGAGCTTGAAGATGTAGTGTCAATCCTCAAAGAAGTTCAAGCTGATGTTTTGATAAATTATGTACCTGTTGGTTCTGAAAATGCTGCAAGATTTTATGCCACAGCTTGTTTAAAGGCAGGAACAGCCTTTATCAATGCAATGCCTACTTTTATCGTTTCTGATCCTGCTTGGGGAGAAAAATTTGAAAAAGAAGGTATTCCAGCAGTAGGAGATGATATAAAATCTCAACTCGGGGCGACTATTTTACATCGAACTTTAGTCCAGTTATTTATAGATAGAGGAATTCCTATTAGAAGAAGTTATCAATTAAATTTTGGAGGTAATACAGATTTTTTAAATATGCTTGAAAGGGACCGTTTAAAAACTAAAAAGGTCTCAAAAACTGAAGCTGTAACAAGTCTTTTATCTTATAATATTGATTGGGAAAATATTCATATAGGTCCTTCTGATTGGGTACCATGGTTAAAGGATAGAAAAATTGCCTATATAAGAATTGAAGGTGAACATTTTGGTGGGGTTCCTATGTCTGTGGAAGTGAAACTTGAAGTAGAAGATTCTCCTAATTCAGCTGGCTCAGCTATTGATGCTATAAGATGTGCTAAATTTGCTAAAGATAAAGGCATAGGCGGTCCTCTTATCTCAATTTCTGCTTATACTATGAAACATCCACCTCAACAATATCCAGATCATATAGCAAGACAAATGGTTTTGGAATTTATTAATGGAAAAAGGGATAGATAATATGGAACTCTCAGAAAGATTAAAGAAAATTCCACCTTATCTTTTTGTAGAACTTGATAGATTAAAAAATGAAAAAATAAAAGAAGGAATAGATATAATAGACTTAGGAATAGGCGATCCTGATATCCCTACCCCAAAAGAGATAATAGAAGTTGCCAAAAAAGCTTTAGAAAAAATTTCTTACCATAGATATCCTTCTAATATTGGAAGTTTTTTCTTTAGAAAAGCTTGTGCAGACTATATGAAAAAAAGATTTGGGGTTTCTTTTGATCCTGATACAGAAGTATTAGCACTTATAGGTTCTAAAGAAGGTATTGCTCATTTCCCTATAGCCTTTGTAAATCCTGAAGATATTGTATTGTGTCCAGATCCTGCCTACCCTGTCTATTATTTATCCACCATTTTTACTCATGGTATACCCTATTATTTACCTCTTACCTGGGAAAATGATTTTTTGCCAGATTTAACAAAAATTCCCACTCTTGTTTTAGAGAAAACCAAAATAATTTGGATCAATTATCCTAATAATCCAACAGGAGCTATTGCCAGTAAAGATTTTTTTGAAGAGGTAATAAAATTAGCCAAAAAATACAATTGGATAGTAGCTCATGATGCAGCTTATATTGAAATGTATTATGAAAATCCACCTTTAAGTATTTTTGAAATAAATGGAGCCAAAGATGTAGCAATAGAGTTTCACAGCCTTTCGAAAACTTTTTGTATGACTGGATGGAGAATAGGATTTGCAGTGGGAAACAGTTTTTTAATTTCTGCTTTAGCTAAAGTTAAGAGTAATATAGATTCAGGTGTATTTACTGCGATTCAAGAAGCAGGAGCATATGCCCTAAATAATTTAGAAAAAATCGTTCCCCCTTTAGTAAATACTTTTAAAAAAAGAAGGGACCTCTTAACCGAAGAATTAAAAAAGTTAGGATATCACTTTAAAAAACCTTCTGCTACTTTTTATTTATGGATAAAAACCCCAAAGGGAGTTTCTTCTCAACAGTTTTGTCAAAATTTACTTCAAACTGCTGGAGTGGTAGTAACACCTGGTATCGGCTTTGGAAAAGCTGGAGAGGGGTATTTTAGAATTGCTCTTACTGTAGATGAACAAAAATTAAAGGAGGCAGTAAAGAGACTATCTATCTTGAAACTTTAAAAAAAGTAGTTTTAAGTTTAGGAAGCAATTTAGGAAATCGTCAACAATATATAAAAGAAGCAATAGAACACTTAAAAAATTTATCTTTTAAGATTTTAAAAATTTCTTCATTTTATGAGACAAAACCCTGGGGGTTTTTAAGTAATAACTTATTTTTAAATCTTTTAATAGTAGGCAAAACCCATCTATCTCCTTGGGCCTTAATATTTGAAATCAAAAAAATAGAGGCTAAAATGGGAAGAAGACCCAAAAAAGAAAAATATGAAGATAGAACTATTGATATAGACATCATTTTTTATGAAAATATTGTGATATGTTCAAAAAATTTGATAATTCCTCATCCTCATATGCATAAAAGAGATTTTGTTATTTTACCCTCTCTGGAAATAATACCTGAATGGATTCATCCCATATTTAAAAAATCTATAGCAGAAATTTATAAGGAGTTTTTAAAATGATGAGATTTTTAGTTTTGTTAATTTTCTTGGCCTTTATATACTGGTATTTTTTTAAAAAAAGACCTTTGTTTAATAAAAAAACAAAAATGCTGATTTCAGAAGTTGTAATTGATAAAAATTGCGGAACTTATATAAAAAAAGAGGAGGCTATAAAATTAGAAATCAAAGATGAAATTTGCTATTTTTGTTCAGAGAAATGTTTAAATGAATATCTAAAAAAAATTTCTAAACCTCAACCATAATTTCTTTTAAAATTTCAATTTCATCCAAAGCTTTACCTGCACCTAAAGCTACACAAGTAATAGGATTATCAGCTATTCTTACAGATAAACCTGTTTCTTGACTTATCAATTTATCTAAATTTTTAAGAAGTGCTCCCCCTCCAGAAAGTACTATTCCTTTATCTACTATATCTGCAGCTAATTCTGGTGGAGTTTCTTCTAAAACTTGTTTTATTGCTTGTAAAATAAGTTCTACTGGTTCTTTAATAGCTTCTTGAATTTCTTTAGATGACACTGTAATAGTTTTGGGAATACCAGTTATCAAATCCCTTCCTTTTATTTCCATAGTTTCAAATGGTTCTTCAGGTAAAACATTTCCGATTTTAATTTTTATTTCTTCTGCAGTAGCTTCTCCAATAAGAAGATTATATTTCCTTTTAATATAGTGGATTATAGCTTCATCAATTTTATCTCCTGCTACTTTTATAGAATGACTTACTACAATTCCTCCTAGAGAGATAATAGCTACCTCTGTAGTTCCTCCTCCAATATCTACAATCATATTAGCTATTGCTTCAGTAATAGGTAGACCTGCACCAATTGCTGCAGCCATTGGTTCTTCAATTAAATAAACCTCTCTTGCTCCTGCTCCTTCTGCACTTTCTTTAACAGCTCTTCTTTCTACTTGAGTTGTTCCAGAAGGAACACTTATTATTATTCTCGGTTTTACAAAATATCCTCTATTATGAACTTTATGAATAAAATACTTAATCATAGCTTCTGTAATTTCAAAATCAGCTATTACCCCTTCTCTTAAAGGTCTTATAGCTTTTATATTTCCTGGAGTTTTACCTAACATTTTTTTTGCCTCTTCTCCCACTGCTAATACTTTTTTATATCTTCCATCTTCTTTAACGGCTACTACTGAGGGCTCTACTAAAATTATTCCCTTACCTCTTAAATATATCAAAGTGTTAGCTGTCCCAAGATCTATAGCAAGATCTTTAGAAAACCATCTGAAAAATTTGGATAACATTTACTTAACCTCTTTACGGGTTTTATAAAAATAATTTTAATTTATTTTTAAAATTTTAAAAGGAGATTACTACAAATGGGCCAAAACCCATTAGAT
>Ga0105162_1000483_pt1 | contig 26231 bp, 28 predicted proteins | sample JNZ201metaG_FD_81532 | JGI IMG/M metagenome (GOLD analysis project Ga0105162, IMG submission 81532) | Hot spring microbial communities from Jinze hot spring, China to study Microbial Dark Matter (Phase II) - JNZ 20120812A | ecosystem: Environmental > Aquatic > Thermal springs > Hot (42-90C) >...
ACTTAACTTATTTATTGGTGATTTGATGTCAGGTAATTGGCAATCATCAATAATTTTTGAGAAAGGCGAAAAGTAATCACTTCGTGGCATGGAGATTATGAAATTCGGGAAAGAATTGTGGAGAAAGGCGCGTTTAGAATGCGAAAAATGACGGAGGTAAAGAAGAAAGTTTCAGGGATCTTGTTTTAACAAATCAGCGGTTAATATCTCTTCAGGAGCATGGCATGTTTGGAAAATCATATCACTAGGTTCTTACTATGCCCCTGGAAAATCCTGGAGCCATATCTTTGGGAGGGGCACTGATGCCTTTTATTTTCAATATCAGACGGTGTTGAAACTCACGTTTTTTATGTCTAAGGAATTGAAAAAAGGAATTTGAATCATTTAAGCAAATAATTACAAAAACAATGCAGAAAGAGAAGAAAGAAAATTGAAGTAAAGAAAAAGAAAGGGTTCATGTTCTAATAGACTTTTCCTTCATTAAAGATTACATGAAACAGGGTGGAGTAATATTACAGACGTTTAAATGCCCTACATGTGGTGCACCACTAAAATTCCCTGATAGTGGAAGTACTACAATATGTCCATATTGCAATAATGTTATAAAAGTAATTTATTGAGGACCGATATCCAGTATAAGAGGTGAATCGTAGTAAACATTATCAGTTTATATGGCGCTCTGATGATTAGGTCTCATAGGGGTTAATATTTTATACTCCGTTATGTAAGAGTCTATTTTGGAGCATTGAGGGGGGAAGAAAAAGGTTTGTCAGCTAAGATTAGATATGCCAGATATGCTGGGAGCTTCTATGCTGGCTCAAGGGATTCTTTAAGAAGACAGATAGAGGAGTGTTTTATGCATAGGTTTGGTCCGGGGAAACTTCCTGTGGTTCCCGAAAAGGGTTCTAGGAGAATAATTGGTCTTGTTTGTCCACATGCTGGATACATGTATTCTGGCTCGGTAGCTGCTAATGCATATTATCAGCTCGCTTTAGATGGTCGGGCTGATGTATTCGTGATTTTAGGTCCGAACCATCAAGGAATTGGGAGCGGGGTTGCAATTATGAATCGCGGTGTCTGGCGTACACCTTTAGGAGATATCGAGGTGGATGGTGATACGGCTAAGGAGATTATTCGTTATTCGGAGATAATCGATATCGATGAGTCAGCACATGTATATGAGCACTCAATAGAAGTTCAACTACCATTCCTACAGTATATTTATGGTTCACAGCTTAAATTTGTCCCAATATGTTTTCTAATGCAGGACTTAGAGACCGGACGTGAAGTCGGTCGGGCGCTTGCTGAAGCCCTTAAAGATAAAAACGCCGTTATAATAGCTTCAACCGATATGACCCATTACGAGCCTCATAAAAGGGCAAGTGAAAAGGATAGGGAGGCAATAAACGCAATTCTTAATCTCGATGAGGATCTATTCTATCATATTATAGAATCACGCAATGTAACGGCGTGCGGATACGGTCCCGTAATAGCTATGATAACAGCTGTGAAGAGGCTAGGGGCTAAAAGCGCTGATCTACTGAGCTATAAAACTAGCGGTGATATAACTGGTGATCTCTCAGCCGTTGTTGGTTACGCGGCTATAGCAGTAACTAGGTAAAGGGGTCAATATTGAAGGCTTATTCTAGAGCTTCAGCACCCGCGAAAGTTATCTTATTTGGCGAGCATTTTGTTGTGTATGATAAGATGGCTGTTGTTATGGCAATTGATAGAAGGGCATATGTGACTGTAAAGCCGAGGTCAGATGACAAAATATTTATTAAATCTAACTTAATAGGGTCTTCAGGAGCCTTTACATTTAACGGTAAATATCAGCCGATTGAGGGAGGATTAGATGGTGAAGTTAAGTTTAAGCCATTATATGCTATCGCAAGGAACATTATGGATTCATTCGGCGAGAGGATGGGGCTTGAAATCGAAGTTGACTCGCTGATTCCCGTAGCTGCTGGATTAGGTTCATCGGCAGCCGTATCTGTTGCGTCAGCAGCTGCCATACTTAACCTCCTAGAAGTAGACCTTAATAAAGATCAAATCTTTAAATTAGCATTTGAATCTGAGAGGATTGTTCATGGGAATCCATCAGGCGTTGATCCGGCAACCTCAACCTATGGTGGAATCCTAATTTATCGAAGGGGTGAGGGAATAAAGAGGTTAGATATAGAAGTAAATCTGCCGCTTATTGTAGGTAATACCCGTATTGAAAGGATGACTGGAGAGATGGTTTTATATGTTAGTAATATGAGGAGGCGTTATCAGTCAGTGATTGATAAGATTATGGATGCTGGAGATTCCATTGCCACTCTAGGCATTGAGGCTCTTAAGAGGGGCGATTTAAGGGCGCTAGGTGACTTAATGAATATTAATCATGCGCTTTTATATGCCATAGGAGTCTCTAATGAAGCCATTGAGAGACTTATTAGTGCAGCTAGGAGGGCTGGTGCATTGGGGGCTAAGTTGACTGGGGCTGGTGGCGGAGGCTGCGTTATTGCATTATCATTACCAGAGAATACCCAGCGTGTTGCAGAGGCTATTGAGCGAGCTGGGGGTGAATCTTTTGTGACCAGTAGGGCTCTGGAGGGGGTTAAGATTGAGGAATAATGGTTTAATAATGCTTAAGCTAGGCGGGTCAGTTATAACAGTGAAGGATAAAGCTTTGACACCTAATACTTCCGCGATAAGGAGGCTGGCTGAGGAGATAGCTAGCTCACAGGTTTCGCCGCTAATAATAGTTCATGGAGGTGGAAGTTTTGGACATCCGTTAGCCGCTAAGTATCATATTGTTGAGGGATTTATGGATAAAAGTCAGTTGGAAGGCTTTTCTAGGACGCATAATGCAATGATGGCGTTAAATATGCTTGTTGTTGAAGCCTTGGTTGGTGAGGGGCTTCCAGCTTTTAGTATAGCGCCTTCATCCCTCATAATTACTAGGCGTGGTAGAATCCAGTATATTCATAAAGATCCGCTGGCGGTGGCTCTTAAACTAGGTTTTATTCCAGTCTTATATGGTGATGCAGTCCTAGATTATGAATTGGGATTCACCATTCTTTCAGGTGATCAAATCTTATCTAAATTAGCTATTGAATTGAATGCTAATAGGATTATTATCGGCGTTGATGTAGATGGTTTATATACCGCGGATCCAAAGATCAGTCCAGAAGCACAATTAATTACATATTTAACTATTGATAGATTGGAGAGTTTAATGAGCATGCTTGGCGGCTCTAGGTCAATTGATGTAACTGGCGGTATGCTGGGGAAAATCCGTGAGTTAAAGGTTCCTGTCATGAATGGCATTGAGGTTCTTATAGTTAATGCGCTAAAGCCAAACAATATTTATAGAGCTTTAAGGGGAGAAGAAGTTGTTGGGACAAGAATCATCAGAGGATGATAGGTTAATCAATCAGATAAAAAATAGGAAGGATGAGCATATACGGATCTGCCTTGAGCGGAATGTTGAGGCAAAGGAGATAACGACGGGCTTTGAGGACGTATTTTTTGTGCATAGGGCTCTTCCAGAAATAAACTTGAGTGATGTTAAGACTGATACAGTTTTTCTTAATCACAGATTCTCAGCGCCGATAATAGTTGAGGGGATGACTGGTGGAACTGAGAAGGCTATGGAGATAAATGCCGTGATAGCTCAGGTTGTTGAGAAGCTTGGTTTAGGGATGGGTGTTGGAAGTCAACGGGCAGCGCTTGAAAAACCTAGCCTAGAGAGAACATATAGGATTGTTAGGGAGAAGGCGCCTAAAGCCTTCATAATATCCAATATTGGTGGACCGCAGATTGCTGCGGAATACGATCTTAAAAAGATTAAGTTAGCTGTTGAAGCAATTGAGGCTGATGCTCTGGCAATACATCTGAATCCTCTCCAGGAGGCTGTTCAGCCTGAGGGTGAGGCTGTTTACGCTGGAATAATAAATAAAATAAGGAATATAATTAGCGTCTTAGATGTGCCCGTAATAGTTAAGGAGACTGGCAGTGGAATATCGGCTGAGGTTGCCAGAATGCTGGCGGAGGCTGGCGTCGCATGCATAGATGTTTCTGGAGCTGGTGGAACAAGCTGGGCTGCTGTTGAATGTTACAGGGCTATTGAGCGTGGTGACGCATTTAGCCGTGACCTAGGGTTAATGCTTTGGGATTGGGGTATACCAACAGCCATAAGCTTAATTGAGGTTGTGCAATCCGTTAATCTACCAGTCATAGCTTCCGGGGGAATAAGGTCGGGTTTAGACATAGCTAAATCTATAGCTTTGGGGGCTTCTTTGGCTGGGATTGCCCGTCCAATTCTTGTAGCAGCGTCTAAGAGCTATGAGGAGACTGAGAAAACTTTATGCACACTTATTAATCAGTTAAGGAATGTTATGTTTCTAGTTGGGGCAAATTCAATTGAGAAGCTGAGGAATGTGCCCTTAATAATATTGGGGAAAACGGCTGAGTGGCTTAGAGTTAGAGGCTTTAATCCTGAAATATATGCTAGGAGGTGATAGGTATGAGTCAAATAGATATAGAGGGTTTTCTTGAGGAGAAGGCTAAGTTAATAAATGAGCATATCGAGAAGTATATACCTCGACTTTTCTCAGATGAATCTTTTCTCTTCAAAATTATTCCGCCAAGATACCGTTTAGATTTTGAAGCATTAAATAAGACTGTGAATGAGCCGCTGTGGGAGTTTCTTGATAGGGGTGGTAAGCGCTGGCGTCCAGCTCTTTTCTTGCTGCTTTATGAGGCTTTAGGCGGCGACCCTACGGAGATATTGGACTTCGCTATAATACCTGAGATTATTCATAATGGCACATTAATAGCTGATGATATTGAGGATTCGTCAGAGATGAGAAGGGGTAAACCGTGCACATACAAGATATTTGGTGTTGATATAGCCGTAAATCTCTCACAAGCCATGTTCTTTCTACCGATGATAGTTTTAAGTGAGAAGCGTGATAAAATTCCGCCTGATAGGGCTAGAAGAATTTATGAGATATATGTGCAGGAGATGATTAATTTAAGCTTTGGGCAGGCTATTGATATAGCGTGGCATAGAGGGCTTATTGAGGCTGAGAAGCTGACTGAGGGTCATTACCTGCAGATGTGCGCTTATAAAACTGGGACATTGGCTAGATTGGCTGCTAAAATGGCTGCAGTATTGGCTGGCGCAGATGATGAGGTTGTTGAGAAAATAGGTTTTTTCGCCGAATCCATAGGTATAGCATTTCAGATTCAAGATGACATATTGGATATTGTTGGTGAAGAGTTCGCTAAGGGTAAGGGTGGCTTAGGGATGGACATAACTGAGGGGAAACTAACTTTAATGGTCATTCATTCATTCCGAAAAGCGGATCAAAAGGATAGGGAGGAGCTACTGAAGATACTTAGCATGCATACCAGGGATGAGAAGCTTAGAATGAGAGCTATTGAGATAATTAAGAAGTATGGTGCTATCGAATATGCTAGAGAAGTGGCATCAAAACTTGTAAGCGAGGGCTGGAGGATTATTAACGAGATTCTCCCAGATTCGGAGGCGAAAGAAAAGGTTAAGATTCTCACTGAATATCTTATTGAAAGAAGAATTTAGTTCTCCTACTGCTTCATAAAGAGGTTAATTTAAATTGAATATGTCAATTAAGGATCTAGATGCCATCAGGGACTCAATAAAGAGAATCGCCTTGCTGAACGCTATCTTGCATAATGGAAAAGCACAGAGCAAACCTGTTCTAGGTAAACTACTTGGCGAGAGACCTGATCTAAGAGTTTTCGCTAGAGAAATAGTGGCTCTTGTAGATGCAATTGTTCAGGAAGTTAACAGTATGTCGCTTGAGGAGCAGAGGAGGATTATTAAGACTCTATGGCCTGAAGCCCTAATGGAAGAGAGGGCGGGAGAAAGAGCTGAGGAGAAAACTTTGCCGCCATTGCCAAATGTGGAGAAATATGAGCGTGTTGTAACCCGCTTTGCACCAAACCCTGATTGTGTTCTCCATCTTGGTTCAGCACGGGCAATTATATTATGTCATGAATATGCTAGAATGTATGGTGGCCGCTTCATATTAAGGTTTGAGGATACGGATCCTAGACTGAAAAAGTCCTCCCTGCAGTTTATGGATTTGATTAGGGAGGATTTGGAGTGGTTAGGTTGTCACCCGGATGAGGAGTATATTCAGAGTGATAGAATAGAGATTTACTATGAGTATGCTGAGATGGCGCTTAAAAATGGGTATGCATATGTTTGTACATGTAAACCTGAGGATTTCCGCGCTAAGATAAGTGTTGGTAAACCATGCTCATGTAGAAACCTAACACCTGAAGAAAACATGCGTCGATGGGAGGCTATGTTGAGCGGTGCATATGCTGAAGGCGAGGCTGTTGTACGCGTGAAAACCGATTTAAAGCATCCTAATCCAGCTGTTAGAGACTGGCCGGCATTTAGAATAATAGACACGAAAAAGTATCCCCACCCCAGGGTTGGATCAAGGTATCGTGTTTGGCCACTATATAATTTTGCATGCGGTATTGATGATCACTTAATGGGTATAACACATATTATACGTGGTAAGGAGCATCTAACAAATCAGGAGAGGCAGAAGTATCTTTATCGATATTTCGGTTGGGATTATCCGGAGGCAATTCATTATGGGAGACTTAAGATTGAAGGTGCTTCATTGAGTAAATCTAAGATTGTTCGAGGTGTTAGGGAGGGCTTATATATAGGTTGGGATGATCCTAGACTAGCAACCTTCTTGGCGTTAAAACGTAGGGGTATAAAGCCTGAAGCCATAAAGAGACTTATACTTGATATTGGACCTAGACCGGCAGATATAACTTTAAGCTGGGAGAATCTTTACGCATACAATAGGAAGATTATTGATCCAGTAGCCGACAGATTCTTCTTCATAGGGGATCCCGTTAAACTTTTTGTGAGAAATGTTGAAAGGGAATTTGTAGCTGAGATACCGTTGCATCCAAGTTATCCTGATAGAGGTAAGCGAACTTTCCATATTAAGCCAGTAAATGGCGCGGTTAGCTTTCTAATATCGAGACGTGATTTTGGGCAGATGAAGGTTGGAGGTATAGTGCGCTTAATGGAATTATTTAATGTGAGAATTGAGAGGTTGGAGGAGAATCATGTGTTGGCATCATTCCACAGCGAACATTATAATGAAGCGAAAAGAGTTGGTGCTCCACTCATTCACTGGCTTCCTGAGGGTGAAGGATTACCATGCAAAGTTATAATGCCTGATAATTCCGTGATAAACGGTTTAGCCGAGCGGTCTTTTGGCTCAGTTACACTGGATAAAATTGTTCAGTTTGAGCGATTCGGCTTTGTTAGAGTTGATAAGATAAGTGAAGAAATAATTGTTTTCTTTACTCATAAATAGGGCACATACCATGATGCGAAAATTTAATTAGCGCTAAATTAGAGAGTATTTATCCAAACTCGGGGGTTTGATAAATTTGAAGATAGCAATATGCGGCTACTTAGGTTCAGGATGCACGGAAGTCGCCGAGATACTTGCTGGAAAACTTGGGTTGGACGTCATAAACACGAGTAAAATATTGACGATGATAAAGGACTTTGATGCTTTGAGTGGATCAGGTGAGGTAGATATAGATCTGATTATAAAGAATAAGCTTGATGAAATACTGCAGAGAGACAATGTTATAGTTGAGGGCAGATCAGCCTTCTTCCTTCTGAACCGAAAAGATATAATAAAGATTTTCTTAAATGCATCATTGGATGAGAGGATTAGGCATGTTGCTAGTAGGAGAGGTATACCAATAGATGAGGCTCGTGAGGATGTTGAAAGGAGTGATAGGGATCGTAACGGTATTCTCAAAAGATTCTTTAAGAAAGAAGAAGTTGATCCAACGGATTTTGATTTTTCAATAAAAACAAACTCGAAAACTTTTGCTAGGGTAGCTGACATAATTAGTGATGTAATTAAGGGTTTGTCAGCAATGCGGCAGCAATGATTTCTTTAATTATTTTTAGGTAGTTTATGAGATGATCGTTAATATACCATATGGTAAAAACCTCATTAACCTAAATTTGCCAGATAAGAATGTAGTTGCCATTCTACAATCCATTGAGTTTAATGGAGCTATTGATCAGTTGGGGATTGTTAGAGAGGCGCTAAATAAGTCTATCAGAAGTAAGCCGCTGGCGCATACATCGGCTGAAAAAAGAAGAATATGTATTGTTGTTAGTAACTATACTAGGGCTACCCCAAATAGAATTCTCCTTCCACTAATAATTGATGTTTTAAAGAGGGCTGGGCGGAAAATGGATGAGATAAAGATTCTAGTGGCGTATGGTCTTCATAAGCCAGCTCCTAAAGAATTAGAGGTTGAGTTTCTAGGTAAAGAGATAGAGGTTTTAAGCCACGATGCTGAAGACGAGAATAGTCTCACGTATGTTGGTAAAACATCTTTTGGAACAACATTTTCAGTTAATAATCTTATTCTTAAATCGGATCTTGTAATACTTACCGGGCTTATTGAACCCCATTTCTTCGCTGGTTATAGCGGTGGGAGAAAATCGATTCTGCCAGGGGTTTCTAGTAAAGAGGCTATTTACACTAATCATAGTTTTAAGATGATTATGCATCCTCTCTCACGATATGGCATATTGGATGGGAACCCTGTGCATGAGGATATGGTTGAAGCCGCGAGAATGATATCAACCCAAATGTTTCTCGTTAATGTCGTTATTGATAAGAGGCATAGAATTATTGGAGCTTTTACAGGTGACATTTATGGGGCACATTTGAAGGGTGTTAAGTTTCTAGATAAATATGTGAGGGTTAAGGCGCCCTTGAAGGCGGATATTGTGGTAACTAGTAATGGCGGCTACCCGCTGGATAGGGATCTTTATCAAGCCGTTAAAGGTATTGCAACTGGTGAATTGGTTACCAGAAGAGGTGGCGTAATAGTGCTCTTTGCTGAATGTGTTGATGGAATAGGTAGAGGGCATGAAGAATTTTATAGACTTATGGCTGAAGCTAAAAACCCTGATGATGTTTTAGAGAGAATAAAGCGAGAGGAACCAATTAATGATCAGTGGGAGGCACAAATATTGTCCAGAATATTAAGAGATATGAAAGTTATCATTGTTACAAGAGGCGTTAAGCATAGCTTAATTGAGGAGATGCATATGATTCCAGCGTCAAGTCCGGAAGAGGCTATTAGAGAGGCCTATAACCTTGTTGGCGGGGATTCGAGGATTATTATTATACCTGAGGGTCCATACATTATTCCTGTTGTTGAACCGTAATCTTTTTATATAACTTTTTGAAGTTGAACCGTAACGTATATAGGGAGAATCTCTATACTTCTAGGGTTAAGTATATGAAACTGAAACATTGGTTGATGAGGTTGAGGGATAAAATATGCCGAAACCATTTTATGTTAAGTTTGAGGTTCCGAGCGAAGTGGCAAATGCCGTGTATGAGGCTGTGCAGTTAGCTGCTAGAACAGGTAAGGTTCGTAGAGGAACAAACGAAACTACGAAAGCTGTTGAAAGAGGGCTTGCTAAGCTCGTTGTAATAGCTGAAGATGTTGATCCACCTGAGGTTGTTGCACATCTACCACTATTATGTGATGAGCGGAAAGTGCCATATGTATACGTTCCGAGTAAGGCTAAGCTTGGTTCAGCCGCTGGAATAGAGGTTTCAGCCGCATCGGTATGCATAGTGGAGACGGGTGAAGCCACCGATCTTATAAATGAAATTATAAATAGGGTTCAGAAGATTAGGGGAGGCTAAAATTATTGAGCCGTAAAGAGGCAAAGGAATCTAAGGAGATAAAGGAATCCGAGGAGGTTCCAACACCAGCTGAGGTTATTCAGATAGTCGGGAGAACAGGGGTGACTGGTGAGATAGAGCAGGTTAGAGTTCGCATACTTGAGGGTCCGGATAAGGGTCGGATAATAACTAGAAATGTTAAGGGACCTGTTAGATTGGGCGATATATTAATGCTTAGGGAAACTGAGAGAGAAGCGAGGAAGATAAAGTGAGGTTCTCTCATATTTTTGAATAAGCATGAGAATCTTTGATGTTTGGAGGGTGGATTGGTGCCTAAGCCTAGGAGATGCTCATTTTGTGGTCACGAATTTAATCCTGGAACAGGGATAATGTATGTTAATAATGATGGTACAATATTCTGGTTTTGCTCAAGTAAGTGTAGGAAGAATCATTTGGTTTTAGGTAGAGATCCACGTAAGCTAAAGTGGACAGCCTATTATGGGCGAGAAGAGAGGGCTGGGAGAGAGAAGGCTTCAACTGTTAAGTCTTAAATTTATTCCTTTAGAATAATGGTGGCACGAAGACCGTTAGGAAAGTTGTTGATTCAATTACATTAATTATGCTATGCTTTACACCTCTAGGAATATAGGTGAATGCTCCCTCAACTATTTCTTTCTCACCTAAACCCTCAATAAACATTACAGCTTTACCCCTAATACAATATTCTATTTGATCACTTTCAGAATGCGCATGCATATCAATTTATCGCCGACATTAAGCGTGGTTAATCTAACACTGGCTGTTGCAGTATCCTCCCTAGACAATAATATTTTAGTTGGAAAAGCTGCTCCCCTACTGAAATCTATTTCCCTCTCATATCTAATGATTGTTTTCATATTATTCCCTCACATATCTATTAGATATTGCATGATGGCATAAAGATTAAATTAGCCTTGAGATCTAAAAGATCATTTTACTCTTCACTAGTACTTTATAAAGATTTATTTTTAATTCTCTAGCGGATGTTTTTCTTAGGAGAGTTATTGATGCTTCTCAATCACTACTGGTATTGCTAACAACAGTAAGAATACGGCTACAATAATTGATATTGCAACACTCCAGTCGCCGATAAAATAATAATATTCAAGATTAGAATCATATATGAAGCCACGGATTCCATTACGGAATACCTCACCTGTATCAGCCCACAAATAGACCTCATAACCACTTACACCATCAGGATAAATTCTGTCGAATTCAATACAAACAATCCATCCTGGATATAATATCCAGAAGTTTCCTCCCCTACTCCCAAACTCATCTCCATAAAGACCTAATGTTGCTTCAATTCTCGCTATCCTTGCTCCAATCTTCCTAATATAGTCGCCTGCAACGCTTAGAGCTATGTTAATTGCCTCATCCCTAGAAACCTTAACTTCGAAATTGCAGACCCTATAAAGGCTTCCTCTATCACTGAGAAGAGTAAGTAACCCATTATTAATATCTATTATAAAGAATGGGAAGGAGTGCTCTAATTCATTAAATGAGTACTTCCACGTAAGCCAAAGAGATTTATTTTCGCTGTTAATATTCACTTCTATTCCAAGTTTTATTCCGTTCTTCTCTACGGTTTTATTCTCCAGAGTTTTAATCTCCTGCAATATGAAGCATTAAAAACTGATTTATACCTGTTAATTATGATCTTAGCCGCATTAATCGGGTCTTCAGATAATTTTAATCTAGTTTTGATTTCCCCTTCGTACTCAAGCAAACACCAAACCATTTTTCCTTTTATAAATTCGAAGTCGCAGCTGATTTTCCCTCATTAGAAATGAGCTCGAGCTGTATGAAACTGTCCGCAGAATCCGGACTAACTTTTAAATTTTCAGGTACAGATACAAATCTATACTTTGACATATTATAGGAGATAAAATCAATGCCGAGAACATCCTTTAGAAACATTAGGGCAGTCTTTTTCTTATCTTCCTCTATGGGTTGGGTTCCTCCTACAAAACAGCATATTCCATTTAGAAACAGAACTAAAATAATTAATGAAATAAAAGATTCGACATTATTCCTTTATGGTGTCGGGTCATAATTTCCATCACCATAAATCTTCATAAGACCTATATTGCCAGAAGGGGTTTGATATCCTGTATAAAAAACGCAATTTTCAAATGATTTGACTCCAAATACTTGATTAGCAGCATAATCAAGCGCGTTTTTACCCTATAGCCTTTATTAAAGATGGCATAAAAGAATTTCTTTACGAAGATCCTACCAGTTTTTGGTTTACCGCCAATATTATTTCTAAGGTATGGGGGCTTCATTATAGAATCCTATGAAAACGGATAAGTAAATCGAGAATGTAATGGTAAACGAGAGAATTATGGGAATATAGAAATATCCCCTCAAAGTATTAAACTCCCTAAAATAATTAATATTTCCTGCTATATATTTTGGCTTTAATGCTAGAGATTAGTTTTTCACTATCTTGGCTTACATATAATTTCCTTAATCTTTCTTCTCTCTTCTTTCCTACCGAATATTGTTTCAAGGTTGAGGAAGTCTCTGCTTCCAATAGCCTCGATAACTATTGCCGTATCCAATCCACCACCCTTCTCATATCCGAGCCTCCCAGTTCCGCCTAAAGCAATAACCTCCTCCCCAGGCTTAATAAAGCCAGCCTCTGTTGCTACAAGTGTTACTTCAACGCAAACCTTAAGCCCCTCACAGAATCTGCAAAGGGTCTTTTGCACATCCTCTGGAAAGTAATATTTGATATCTGATGCATAGCAGAAGTTATGCCCCATTTCTTCAAGTATTTTCCTCAATTTTTCTGGGAAACCCGGAAAAGGCGAGCCTGGAGGTCCCCTTAAACCAACAACAATTAATTTAATATTAGTATCCTTGAAGATTTCTAGAGCTCTTTCAGCTGAGAAGCCTGTAATCGAGGCTAAAATAACATTCTTTATGCCCTTCTTAAGGGCTCTCTCCTTAGCCAACCTAAGTGCATCGTCAGTATTATGTCTTCCACCACTCTCAAAATAAACGATCTCTTCCCTTATCATTTCAATTTAACCCCCTTTGCGCATGCTGGAATCCATCTTAGGTAACGATATAATCGTTTTTATTTATTGTGGCATTTTTTATAAAGGTTTTAGATGATTAAAATTGAGTCATGAAGAAAACTTTAAATGCCCTAATAAGGCATATTAATAAGGATGCGCATCAAAAATATTCAATATAATGGGCATATGTTTTTCTTATTTATTTTGTTTTTCATTCTAGGAATCTACTCTTTGATGGTTTCCTTTATAGCTGTGCATAGATACTTATCTTATCAGAGCTCATGGGACCTTGGAGTTTTTACTCAGATTTTTGAGGGGTTGCTTAAGCTTGGCTTCATGTATGATACGATGGATTTTTTTAAGAATCCTAGTGGCAATTATTTGGGAGTACATTTCTCTCCATTTATTATCATACTCACTCCATTTTATTACGTGATGCCTACCCCTGCTACACTATTGATAACTCAAGTCTTGTTTTATTCTGCAGGCGTGGTTCCGCTTTATTTGATGGCTAAAAAATGGTTTGATGAAATCTCCTCAATATTGATATCGCTAGCCTATCTTATACATCCCGGCTCCCTCTATCTTCTTTTATATGATTTTCATGAGATATCCTTATTCCCAACTCTTTTCATATTCACAATGTACTTTTATTTTACAAAGCAATATCTATTGTTTCTTCTATTACTCATATTGTCATGTATGGTTAACGAGTTTACGCCAATTCTCATGCTCTTCTTTTCATTGTATTTGTTTATTTTTAATGTTAAGGAAACTCAAAAAAGGGAATTGTGGGGTATGTTAAAGAAGCTCGGAGCCCTAAAAGAGTTTAGAGATCTGAAAAAAGGAATCATTAATAAAGTGAGATCCGATAAATTCCCGCTTTTAGCTATTTTAGTATCTGTGATTATGATCGCAGTATCTTTCTATATAGAACATTTATTTAACCCCATCTGGAGACCCCAGCGAGGTTGGATTGTTCTTGGCTCATCTCTAGAGGAAATTCTCCTGAACTTAGTAACTCGCCCAGATCTAGTTTTAAAATCGTTGACTGCTGACGCCAAACTAAAATTAATAAATCTTATTTACCTTTTTGGACCCTATCTACTCTTACCTTTTTTTAGCGGGTTCTTCCTCTTGGTTCTAGCGCCTTGGATGATAGCTACACTTCTATCTTTATGGCCCATTTGCACGATTTATCTTCAATATCACGCTATGAATATGCCTCTACTCATCATCGCCACTATAATAGGAATTAGAAGACTCTCTAGTACCTTAGGCATAAAACCGAGAAAAATAATTGCGTTTGTTTTTCTAGTTACATTAATATTTACATCCCTTATTGGACCTTTAGGTTTGATACCGGCGCCTTATGGCTACTCCTCTCGCGAACAAATTTTCGGGTATAGAATAGATTTAACTAGAAAAACAAGACATGATATATATGATCTTTTTATAGATTTGATACCGGCGGATTCCGTTGTTCTTACACAGGTACGCTTTTATTCTCATCTATCAGATAAAACTCCATATGTGCTGCTCTATATTCCTCCTGAAAATTGGGATTTCTATGATTTGATTCCGTTTAAGGAAAAGTTGACCCCCAAGTATATACTGCTGGATTTTTCTGAAGAAAGTTTCAAAATAGGATTCTCTTTTAAGTGGAAGGATGGAGCGGAAAGATATGTATCTTCTATATCCTCTGCTGAAAAAATTTTAGATGATGAATGGGGGGTTTTGGCAGAATTTGATAGTATAGTCCTATATAAGCGTGGTTTTAAAGGGTCCCCATTACTATATGGTGGTTTCACTAAAATCTATGATTCAACTAAATTGATTTATAAGGAGGATAATGTCGCGTTTTATGAGGAAGAAAAGATAATCGAATTTTCTGGGGGGAAATCCCATGTTTTTTGGTATGGTCCCTATGATTTTTATCCCCCGGGAATATATAATGTAACGTTTGTTCTTAGGGTAAAACCGGGCGCCTACTATAATAGTGCGAGTGATGAGAGTGCTCTCACGTTAGATGTAGCAGCTAATGAGGGTAAAATCATAATTGCTTCTCGTAAAATAAGATTTAATGAACTATCGTATGGATGGCGAGATTTCACTATTCAATTTAAGGTTCCGATTAAACCTCTAAAGCTTGAATTTAGGGGGCTTTACCCGCATCCAAATGTACCAATACAACTTCAGAAGATAATTGTGGAAAGGATAGCGCCCATTAATACTGAGGACCATTAGTAATTAGTTACAGTATCATAGTATAATGTTTTACGTCAAGAAGACGCGTTTCACCGAGCTAAAATGGTTATTGTAACCTTAAATCCAAAGTATAATCTTTAAGAAGATGTGCTAATATATGTACAGGAATTATCGCTTAACTAAAAAGGACTAATTAAATGCATATATGCTTCTTGAAGATTTATTTGCATGAGCATGAATTAAGGAAGGTGTTTATATCAAGCGATCCATCCTGATAAATATGGTTTGTTAAGGTGTATGGTTGGTGGCGCTCAAAGAATCGGGGGAGCTTGAGGCTTATGTTTTGGCTCCGCTGGAATGAGTGTAAATAAATTGTGGGGTGCTTAGTATGGATTATGCTGTTAGGGTTATTGGTTTAACGAAGGTTTATGGGGGCAAGGTTAAAGCTTTGGATGGTGTTGACTTGAATGTTGAGTCTGGTGAGGTTTTTGCCCTTCTTGGTCCTAATGGTGCTGGTAAGACAACTTTGATGAGGATTTTGACAACGCAGATTAAGCCAACTTCCGGTGAGGCTTATGTTTTTGAGTTAGATGTTGTTCGTGAGGGCTCTAAAGTTAGGCAGCTAGTTAGCTATGTTCCTCAAGAGATGAGTGTTTGGACTGACATAAGCGGATACGAGAATCTCCTAATATATTCTAAAATATATGGTATTCCGTCAAGCGAAAGGGAGAGACTTATTTGGGATGCCCTAGAGAATATGGGCTTAAGCGAATTCGCAAATAGCCTTGTTAGGACGTATTCTGGTGGGATGATTAGGAGACTTGAGTGTGCATGCGCCCTACTAACTAAGCCTAAGATTCTATTTTTGGATGAGCCAACGATAGGCTTAGATCCATCTGCTAGAAAGGCTGTTTGGGAGAGACTCAAAGCCTTTAAGAAAGAGTATGAGGCAACAATCTTCTTTAACACACATTATATGGATGAAGCTGACCTCTATGCGGATAAAATAGCTATAATTAATAGGGGAAGAATAGTTGTCTCAGGGACGCCTGAAAGCCTTAAGCGCTCCCTTAGGGGCGAAATAATATCCTTAGAAATAGAGGGTGGGAGGCTTGGATCGAAGGTTTTGGATATGATTAGAGGGCTGAGAATTGTCAGCGACATAATTTTAAGCGGGAATGAACTGAATATCGTGGTTCAAGATGCTGAATACTCGCTACCGGAAATAATGGAGATTTTAAGAGCTAATAATATTCCTGTTAAAAAGATTTCTATAACTAAGCCAACCCTAGACGATGTCTTCTTGAAATATGCTGGTATTAGACTTGAGCCGGCGACTGGCAGGATTAGTGAGGTTAGACAGATTAGGCATATGATTAGGAGGGGTTAAATTGAACAGTTTCTTGAGAAACATGCTTGCAATGATTGAGCTTGAGATGAGGAGGCTTAGACATGATAGGACAGAGCTTTATTCTAGGGCTATTCAACCAATCTTATGGATAGCTGTTTTTGGACCAATAATGAGTAGTGTTAGGGTTATACCTACTGGCGGAATACCATATACTGATTACATAACTCCAGGCGCACTTATTCAATCGACAACGTTCATATCAATATTTTATGGCTTAACAATCGTTTGGGAGAGGGAGTCTGGTATTTTAAAGAAGCTTTTGGTTGCCCCGATCTCGAGATACTCGATTGTTATAGGGAGAGCGATGGCATCTGGAGTTAGGGCGATCTTCCAGGCGCTGATTATTATCCCAGTAGCCCTACTTATAGGCGTGAGATTTATACCTAGCATCCTAAACTTCATTTTAGCCCTATTAGTGATATTTCTCTCATCAGGAGGCTTCGCTGCAACATCGATTCTTGTAGCATCATTCATGAAGACTAGGGAGCGCTTTATGGGTATAGGGCAGGCATTAACAATGCCCTTGTTTTTTGCGAGCAATGCTCTATATCCAGTCTCAATAATGCCCGAGATAATGCAGTGGATAGCACGTTTCAATCCATTAAGCTATGTTGTGGACGCTGTGAGGTCGCTGATAATATCTGGAGATTTAATCCATTTACCAGTGGACTTAGCGGCAATAATAATATTTGATGCAATAATGTTCGTTATTGCATCAATAAACTTCAGAAGAATAATAGAGTAGATCCAAAAATAAAAAATGGGGAATTTTAATATCTTCTATTAATATCTTCCATACTCCTCTACGGCTTCTATTAATGCCCTCAAGTTCTCTGATGGCGTATCTTTCGGGATATCAGCTACACCTGGCGATATTATGAATCCTCCACCAGGCTTCATTTCGCTTAAAAGTTCTCTTACATGTTCTTTGATCTTGTCAGGTGTTGCCTCAAGTAATAGGGATGGTGGAACTCCGCCCATTATGCAGGTGTGTCCGCCTAAAACTCTCTTGGCTTTCCTCACATCAGTCTTCTCAAAGTAGGCTATGCCCCAACCCTTAGGCAGCTCCAATATTGTTTCTAGGTATGGATCATGCCATCCCTCAAAGAAGACGAGCGATCTTATCCCCTGCTCATAAAGTGTCACTATAACCTTCTTGAGCGTAGGCCAATAAAACTCATTATATAATTTGGGAGATAAATACTCGTTGAGATGTAGTGGTATAAATGCATATTTGGCTCCAGCTGGCTTAAGGGATAATGCAACCTTAATTATTGGTTCAACTAGGGCTTCACATGCCCGTTTAACTTCATCTGGGTGTCTACGGACATCTAGGAGAGTGCCTGTCGGATATCTGAGGAAATCGCCTATGAAGTCTAGTGGGGCATAGGCGAATGTTAGTGGGAGTGATGGTATTCCAACCCCAGCTAAATCCATGGCTGAATCAGTTAGGAACCTGAGATATTTTGAGGCTTCGAACCCGAGCCTTACTAAGGCGGCATTAGCCCTTGGTGACCCATACTTCTCAAGGTTTACGCATGCCCTTGGAAGAATAAACTCATTCACGAATCCTACTGGATCCTCGGAAAACTTACTATACTCCTTGACATCCATAAACTGTCCGCCGATAAATTGGAAAATATTGCTCTCCGGGAGCTCTCTACCAGGCCACTTAGTGTATTTATCCCCTAATGTATCGTGCATTGGTCCAGTCCAGAATCTGACGGAGGGCGCTATGTCCGGATAGTCTGAGAAGGCTAGGGCGAATATGAAGCCTTCGGCTGCTAGGGCTGCGAGGAATATGTCTGTTGGATATTCCTTGGCGAATCTTGTTGAGACTTCACGTGCCTTATCATAATTGAAGTATAATTCATATCCTGTAGTGTATTTGCGTAGGATATCTCCACAAGTAAATATTATTAATGGTACTTTATCTGGTTCCCCCAGCCCTATTGCTCTTTCTACTCTTTCCATCCTTTCTTTCAGGAGTTCCTCCGAAGCCTTTAATTCGCTTCTAACCATAACATTCATCCTCCTAACCTCAGCATTTCCTTACATTTCTTAACACCTATCATTGCGTTATCAGCCCATTCATCTGCGCCAGTGTATCTCTTTACATGCTCATCTACTCTTCCGCCGCCAATTATCACTTTAACCCTATCCCTTAAGCCAGCCTCCCTTAATGCTTCAACAGTCCTCTTCATGGACTCATAGCTTATGGTTAGTAGTCCGCTCATGCCAACTATGTCGGGGTTATGGGATCTAACAGCCTCAACAAATCTTTCTGGGGGGATATCTACGCCTAAATCTATAACCCTGAAGCCCGCTGCCTCCGCAAAAGCCCTAAAAATATTTTTACCTATATCATGTATGTCCCCTTGGACGGTGCCCAAAACTATTGTGCCAACTGGTTTAATCTCCTTTTTAAGTCTTGGGAGAACAAGTTTCATAATGCTGTTGAATAATTCGCCAGCAAAAACGAGTTCTGAAAGAAAATATTCGCCTCTCTCAAACATTTCACCAATAATTGTTGTCGCCCTTTTACATGCATCAATAATTTCAGATGGATCCATACCTCCCTTTAGAAGATCCTCAACAATTTTGAGAACCTTTTCCTCCTCGAGGTTAACAAATGCGTTGACAAGATCTTCAAGAGACAAAAAATTTCACCCACTAAGTAAAATGGTTTCTCCCTCTATTTAACTTTACTATAAAATAATTTACTTAGCCCCTATATACCAAAATTGATTTTTCCATTATTACCCATTCGTTGTATAGCCTTTTTCTAGATGGTGAAAATCTTGGTGAGATTGAAAATTAATTTTACGAGCTTATCCATTGTGAGCCTTTATCGGTTTCTTCCTTCTTCCATATTGGAACCTCATGTTTCAGTCTCTCAATTAATTCAACTATGGATTTAAAGCCCTCCTCCCTATGTTTTGAGGCTATTATAGCGTATACTGTATCCTCACCTACATCTGCAGCCCCAATCTTATGCTCAACTATTGCATCAATTATCCCATATTTGCTTTTTAGGTCGTTGACTATCTTTTCTAGGGTTTTTGTCGCCATCTCCTCATATGCTTCATACTCAAGTCTTAAAACTTTCCCTCCATCCTTACCTGTACCCCTAACTGCTCCAACAAAAATTATTATAGCCCCTATATCATTGGACGCTTTTTTGATCTCGTTTAATAAACTGTCTAGGTCATCGAGTTTCTCGGATATCTTAATCTTCACTTATTATCCGCCTCCAACTGGTGGTAGAATGGCTATTTCATCCCCATCCCTTAGCTTATAGTTCATTTCAGCGCTTTTTCCACCGACCAATATAATGTGGTCTTTAATTATAGGTGTTCCATCTTTATTTATGGCAACCTCGCCTTTAATGGTGACAAAAATAGTTTCCCTCCATTGCTTGGCAGCGTCATTATGATTGCTTGGTATATATCTGAGAAGAAGATCAGCTAATGTTGCATTATCAACATAATATTCTTCTTCCCTAACACCTAATAGCTCGTGTAGCATGCCAAAATACTTAACCTTAACCCTAGCCATGGTGTCACCGTGAAATATTAAATCCCTATAAATAGAATAGCGCTTGGGAAACTTAAATTGTTTCGGGAATTCGCCAGCCCCAGAAAACTTTTAGGGGATATGCTGAGATTGCATTCATCGGCATTTTAAAGGCTTCTTATAGGGGCTTCCATAGTTTCCTTCTTAGGCGTCTCGCCCGCTCAATATTTTTTAAGCGAGCTTGGAGTATTGCAATCTTACTCTTAGATATTTTAGTTGGCTTCTTAATGCGGCTCTTAGCCTTTAAGGCTAACACCTTAAATTCTTGGGACACCCTTTTAGCTGTTGCATGTTTATCTGGTTTTTTATCATCTGCTGAGGGTTTTTCCCTGATGAACGTGACCATTCTCTCTTCGATGTTGACTTCCTTAACTCTCCAGCCTAAGCTCAACCATATCTCTGATGGTGTGTGCTTCCCATTAATCCACCATCTTTCATCTTCATATGCTGATGCTGGTAGCTTACCTCCTATAGCCTCCTCAATCTTATTGAAGGATATTTTGATCTCCTTACGTGTTCTGCCTCTCTTTGAGAGCAGTATTCCTAAGCCTGAATATTTGCTTCTTGTTGGGGCTTTTGGAGAAATCCTCTTTACTGCGCATCTTAAACATATTATTATCTTCTAAGATTACGCAGTTCCCGCAATAAATCATGCCGCAAATATAGCATGTATATAGTAGGCTTCTTCGCAGAGGGCGCATATGTTTCCAACCTGTAAAATTTTTCGGCGAACCAATAGGCTTCTCTTCCTATTTTTCTCGGCAATTCCTCTTGCTTAAAATTGAATCTAAAAATATTTTTGTTTCTATTATTTCCTCAATTTTCCTCGCGAACTCCGTCTTTAGGAGATCATCTATCCTCCCAATTGTATCCTCAAGTCTCCTATCAAAATATATTTCTCCTAAAAAGTTCTCTCCCAGCGCCTCAACCTCATACCTGATATATGCCGAATTATCCATTTTCATATTCTCTATAATGCCGATTACTGGGACTCTTAAATCCTTTAATAGTAGGATTAGCTTTCTCACGGTTTCAAAGGACATTTTTGATGATGATGTTATTATTAGGAAGTCTGCTTTCCTAACGTATTTAATTACGTCAAGCATTAGATCGCTTATACCCGGCGGCATATCAATTATTAGGATATTCAGGTTCCCCCATCGTGTAATTGATAGTATTTCTAGTAGGGCGTTGGAGACATCTGAGCCTCTTAATGGTGCTATTTGGTCACCTAGATAGAAGATTAGGGACATGTATTTTATGCCGTGAACTGTTGGCGGAATTATGCCTTTGTCTTCAATTGGCTTAAGATTCTTCACGCCTAAAACTACATGCGTTGTTGGACTGGTGAAATCTAGGTCTAAAAGTCCTACCTTAAAACCTTTATGTGCCAGTATCAGAGCCATGGTTGAGGCTATGATGCTTTTTCCAACACCGCCTTTACCGCTTGAAACAACAATTATTCTATTTATTCCGCTTAGTCTCTCATCTATTATGCTTAATCTTGGATCGAGCATTCTTATTTAACACCCCTAATGCTGGATATCCACATGCCCCTTCCACTGGAAACATCAAAGTCTGGACTGCCGCATTTTGGACATCTGAAATACGCAGAAGCCACTTCTGGAACAAAATGTATTGACTCTTTAATATCGTTAGGTACCTTCATATCTTTAAGGAGCCATTTATGTCCGCATACCCTGCACTTAAATCTTGCCCTCCTAGTTTTTAGAGTGAACTTGGCGTTAGATAGTTTCCCGGTTTTCATTTGGGATAGAGCGAACATTAAAATCTCCTTATCAATCTGTTGCAGTTCACCTATACTTAACTGGACTTCCTTTACTTCTTTTAAGCCCTCTTCCTCGGCTATCTTAAAAACAGATGATATTATGGCTTCAGCCAATGCCCATTCATGCATAGGAAAGTTTAGATTGAACGGTGATTTAAGAATATCTGTAGGCGGATAATACTCTTCTTAGATAGTTTGGACGTGAAGGTATATGAGTGTTGAAAGTGGGTATGTAACAATGCTCTATGGGGCTGGCGGCTCAGTTATGCATGACTTTATCAAAAAGTATATTTTGAGGTTTTTCAGCGATCTTGACGAAGAAAATTTTGAGGTTCCACTTAAAGCCTTAGATGATGCTGCAGTTGTCAGAGATATTGTCTTAAAGAGCGATTCACATGTTGTTAAGCCAATATTTTTTCCGGGCGGAGATATAGGTCGCTTAGCTGTTTCGGGAACAGTTAATGATATTGCTGTTATGGGCGCTGAACCAATAGCTTTGACATGTGGATTAATTTTGGAGGAAGGGTTACCGCTAACTGATTTAGAGCGCATATTGAGGAGTATTAGGGAGACGTGCCTTGAGGCTAATGTTCCAATTGTTACTGGTGACACGAAGGTTGTTGAGAAGGGTGCTCTAGGTGGATGCGTAATAAACACTTCGGGTATAGGTGTGAGGACACCTGCCCTAGATAAAAATATTAGTGTTGTGAGAAGGTATAGGGCAAGTTTCAATGCCCGATGGTTAATGGACTCGAATCTGAATGTTGGAGATAAAATAATTCTTTCGGGTACAATAGGTGATCATGGAATATCTGTTCTGTTAGCCCAGGAGGGTTTAGGTTTAAGCGGTGAGATAAAGTCTGATGTTAAGCCATTAAATAAGTTAATTCAGCGTTTACTGGATGAGGTCGGTGGGGTCGTAGCCATGAAGGATCCTACACGTGGCGGCTTGGCTGATGCCTTAAATGAGTTTAGTGAGAAGTCTAGGAGGGGAATAATTATTTATGAGGATAAGATTCCAATTAAGGAGCCTGTTAAGGCTGCATGTGAGATGCTGGGCTTAGATCCGCTTGAGATTGGTAATGAGGGTAAAGTTGTTATTGGCGTTGTTAGGGAGAAGGCTGAGGAAGCCCTGGAATTTCTTAGGGGGACTAGTGAGGGTAAAGATGCTGAGATAATAGGTGAGGTGACAGATGAGTTTAGTGGTGTTGCCATGCAGACATATATTGGTGGGAGGAGGATTATTCCAAGACCCCTAGGTGATCCGGTTCCAAGAATATGCTGATCTAATAATTAATTATGGTTCATTCCATGCTTTCCTTATTGTTTTAGGTCTTAGGTCGATTATGCCCCTTAAGGCTTCTAGAAGTATTAGTGTTTTGGCGAGCTTAGGTTCTGGAAGATTGTTTCCATAATTATCGTAGCCTACGTAGACTATTTCTGGCGATATATTATATATCCAGTCTATGAATTCCTCATCGAAGTCTAGGATTGGCTCAATAACGATAGCTTTCCACTTCCAGTTAAGCTTAATCATAGCCTCATATCTCTCTCTTGGAGTGGGCGCCCTACTCAATTTATAATCCCTATTAGTCTCCAAGGTTACTCCTAAAACAACGTTCTCGCTAAATTTATCCTCAAACTCCAAATATCTCTTTGGGTTCTTTGTTAGAAAGAAGAATTTTGATTTAGGCTTAGATCTAACAACCCTTAAAACGCTTTCAATCCACTCCCCTGGAACCCAATCGCCCCACATATCACCCATATCTGAAACAAAAATAAATTTTCCATCAGGAATCCTCTGCCTAAGCCTCCACTCAGCGAAGGCGGGATTAAAACCATGAGTTTTATAGGGCTCAACGCTCATGGAAGCAAGCCTCCTAGAGAACATCCTAGACCAACAGTAATTGCAGTTGTGAAGGCAGCCAGTTATCGGATTCCAAGACCAGTCTATTTCACCAAACCTCTTACCAGCAACCACCATTAACCTCCAAAGAATAACTATGCTCAAACCAACTTTTTAATCTATTGACTCCACAACCAAAAAATAAAAACATAACCAATTCTCCAATGGAAACACCGACTCACTATATTTTTTCCACTGCGCTTCGGTGGAAACACATACCCTGAATGCAGATCAGCAACCACCGAAACAACACCACAAAACTTAAATACAAAAAATGCCCAGATAAGTAAACGGAGCAAGAAAAACCCTCGGAATCTCACAAAGAGAATTGAAAGCAGGGTCCCATACATTTAAGATTGGATTCCAATGGCTCATGAATCTCACAAAGAGAATTGAAAGTATATGGATACAAAGCTTTATATATTTTTCCACCAAAATATCCATATAGGAATCTCACAAAGAGAATTGAAAGTATAAAAAAGAGATTAAGGAGGAGGACTGGCGGGGCATTCTCGCCCTAAGAATCTCACAAAGAGAATTGAAAGCGAAACAAATTTCATTAGAGCAAGCAGTAATAGTTCTCGTCAGGAATCTCACAAAGAGAATTGAAAGCCGTCCCTACACCACAAACAAGCTAACGTGTATACCTCTTTGCCAGAGAATCTCACAAAGAGAATTGAAAGGCAGCCACAGTGGATCCTGCAATCATCTGGAACTACAGCACAGAATCTCACAAAGAGAATTGAAAGGAATGTATGAGATTGATAAGTAGTGCGTATGATGAGTTTGAATCTCACAAAGAGAATTGAAAGTCACGATTTTCCAGAGGGCTTCATAAATATCCCTATCAAGAATCTCACAAAGAGAATTGAAAGCAGGAGCCTTCGGCGTCTCATGCGGAGCAACAGCCTTTTCGCTGAATCTCACAAAGAGAATTGAAAGATCATGCTCGTTATAACCGCTATAGCTGCGCTTGTCTCCGGAATCTCACAAAGAGAATTGAAAGTGGTTATGGTTCTCCACATTAGAATTTGCGTGCGGATTGAGTCTGCGATGAACTCTGAATCTCACAAAGAGAATTGAAAGTAAAAAAGCACTAGAATTTATAAAGCAAATGAGGATTGAATCTCACAAAGAGAATTGAAAGTATGTGTAAGTCTTCTTTACCTATCGGCTTACTCATCTTTTTGCTGAATCTCACAAAGAGAATTGAAAGATTTAATGTTATCAAATAACTATCTGTTAATATGTATGGTGTTCTTGAATCTCACAAAGAGAATTGAAAGGTATAATACAAATGAGGACTTTCGCAATGCAGTTAATGCTTTGGGAATCTCACAAAGAGAATTGAAAGACCAAATCTCACCACCTCCAATCAGAATAAACCATTTTGCAGAATCTCACAAAGAGAATTGAAAGCAATCTTGGTTATAACGGCCCCCGTAGGAAGTGGGATAGGTGCGAATCTCACAAAGAGAATTGAAAGAAGAATGCTGTGGCAAGAGATATTGTGAGGGATATAACGGAATCTCACAAAGAGAATTGAAAGCACGGATTATTCTGCCATGATAGGCGCCCGGCACATCTCTAAGAATCTCACAAAGAGAATTGAAAGAATACTTTTGGAAGAGCCTTTAAAGTTAAGCCGAAGGGAATCTCACAAAGAGAATTGAAAGAGGATTGAGGAGACGGCTGAGGGATTAAGAATCGAATATGGAATCTCACAAAGAGAATTGAAAGTCTATGAATTGCAAGCTTGTATGGTGGATCACAAATAATGAATCTCACAAAGAGAATTGAAAGGCCTTAAAGGTATTTGGAACGAGGTTTCCATGCGTAAGAATCTCACAAAGAGAATTGAAAGTTGTTTGGGTGGGGGTTCTGTTCTTCGCTATGATTATTATTTGGAATCTCACAAAGAGAATTGAAAGTATACTTGCGCTCTCAATCATTATGCTTTTTTCCCTCCTCAGAATCTCACAAAGAGAATTGAAAGTTAGCGTTGCGTATGAGCTTAGTGGGGAGCGTTGGCTATGGAATCTCACAAAGAGAATTGAAAGCTTCTAAGCGAAAGCCAGTATCGGAGATAGCAAAGCTGTAACGAATCTCACAAAGAGAATTGAAAGTGGTATGTTCCTGGCGTGTCTCTAATCTGTTTCAGGAGCCACGAATCTCACAAAGAGAATTGAAAGCTCAATCTGCCTCAGAGTTTCCCCAGTAAAGTAAGCGTAGAATCTCACAAAGAGAATTGAAAGGGAGAAAGACCTGCAGATGGATCAGGCGGCTGTTGGGCCGGAATCTCACAAAGAGAATTGAAAGGATATAGATGATATAAGCCTAAGCTGGCGGCTGCATGACGGAATCTCACAAAGAGAATTGAAAGAAAATATTATGAGGTCTGCTCTGCGCCGGGTGGAAATGTTTGAATCTCACAAAGAGAATTGAAAGCTTGCTTACCAATCACTAAAAATACTTGAAAATCGGAATCGAATCTCACAAAGAGAATTGAAAGCCT
>Ga0105162_1000485_pt1 | contig 26150 bp, 29 predicted proteins | sample JNZ201metaG_FD_81532 | JGI IMG/M metagenome (GOLD analysis project Ga0105162, IMG submission 81532) | Hot spring microbial communities from Jinze hot spring, China to study Microbial Dark Matter (Phase II) - JNZ 20120812A | ecosystem: Environmental > Aquatic > Thermal springs > Hot (42-90C) >...
ACCTTGTGGAGGAGGAGTAGCGGCGGGGGAGGAGGCGTTGAAGATCGGATTCGTAATCATGGTGGCTCAAAAAGGCGAAGGCCAGCTAAGCCGGCTCCTTTCCGAAGCACGCCTGGCTTCAGCTCTGGACGCAGTGGATAAAGCCCTTAAGGCGAACTGCTTTGACCCTATCATTGTGGCGACAAACTGGCCTGAAGCAGCCGAGACCTTTCGCAAAATTGGGGTCATAGTGGACCTGGACCATGAAGATTTCCACTTTGGTAAGAGGCTTCTGGAGCTTGTATCCCGCTACAAGCTTAAGAAAGTTTTATATACCGGAGCCGCCTCTATGCCCCTGCTTTCTATTGCCCTTTTGTCCCGAATAGCCTCAGCTTTGGAGAGGGATGGAGTCGTAGTAACCAATAACCTCTTCTCCTCGGATTGGGTTGGTTTTTCTCCGGCGGAAGCTCTGGATAAAATCTCATCCCCCGGCTCGGACAATGACCTGGCCTGGAGGCTCTGGGATGAAGCCGGCCTTACCCCTATCATCCCGCCTGTTTCCACGGCCACGGTCTTTGATATAGATACGCCGTCGGATTTGCTCATCCTAAAGGCTTACCCTGGCCTTGAGGGGAGGCTGGCTTCTTTCCTTGAAAGTTTGCCTTTCAGCACTAAGCCTGTGGAGGAAATAGTCAAGGTCTTGAAGGACGAAAATTCCTTCATTCTGGCGGCTGGGCGGATCCCCACTTATGCCTGGGAGAGGCTGGAAAAGGAGGCCTTATGCCGGACAAGGGTCATAAGTGAGGAAAGGGGGATGCGCTCCAGCGGCAGGCTGGCGAGGGGGGAAGTGCATTCCCTCCTCGGATGCCTGGTGGATGCCCTGGGGCCGGAAAGGTTTTTCCAGAAGCTGGCGGAGATGGCTCAGGCAGCCATCCTTGATACCAGGGTCATCATGGCTCACTGGAAAATATGGCCTTCGGATGAGGAAAGGTTCGCTTCTGACCTTATGCTGCTGGAGGAAATCCGGGAGCCAAGGCTAAAGGAATTCACCAGGGCGGCGAAAGAGGCACCTGTTCCGATCCTGTTGGGCGGGCATTCCCTGGTCTGCGGCGGGATAATGGCCCTTGTGGATGTAGCTGGCCATCAGGGGCTGAGGGGCAGGAGGATAGAATCCTTGCCCTCTAAGGTATGTAGCCTGGGCAACCCCTCCTTTGATGGGTCGTAGAGCCCAACTTCAAGGAAGTAACGGCCGGATTTAAAGTTCAAGGGCAAAGGAATTTTGTGCACATCCACTACGAATTCCCCCGGAAGCCAGGAATTGGTCGGGGCGCTACCCCCTGAGGGTGGGGAATCATGGCCGGATAGATAACGGCCTCCCTCGTCCAGAAGGTGCGTGAACACGGTATAAGAAGCTTCAACCTTCTCACGACACATCCATAGCAAGGTTACTTCAAGATTATCACTTTCCCGGCGGACCTCGTAACCCTTAAGCACAATGCCCGGGCCAAAAGCTATTTCCAGGGGATTGGAGATAGGAGGAGGGGAAAACAGCCTCGGTTTCCCCTTTATGAGGATTTCCCCGGGGACAGCTCTGCCACCTATTGCCAGCTTGTATTTTCCAGGAGCTATCTCCGGGGGAGTTGGAAGCTCAATCCATTCCCACCAGGCTTCCCCCTTCTCTCTTGTTTCGCCTTTCAGGGTTACCTCCCAGCGGGCTGCAGGGTTATCCGCCTCGTCCGACAAAGTGAAATCCACGCGCCAGGCTTTCCCTGGTTCCAGGGATTCCCAATAGGTTCTGAGGAGCAGAGGTTGACCGGGGGCAAGCTCCGAAGGCATCCCTCCATGCCCAAGAAAAACGAGGTTACCCAGTTCAACCCGCAGGGCAAAAGGGATTTGCAGTTCGGAAGGGGAAACGACCTTTGGAGACTTTATGATTTCCACCTCTCCCAGTTTCAGTTCTGTCCCCAGCGGATTGCCGGCCTGGTCCAGGAGTGGGAGCCTTTCCCCGGATTTTTCACCGTAAACGGCGATGTAAATCCGGTAACGACCAGCTACGGTTCCACGGGGTATTGGTATGGAGAGGAAAACCCAGGAGCGGTTAACCTCACCCCAGAAAGGCGTTCGCAGGTGACGGTCATTCAGGAGCCAGCGGTCATCCTGGCTCAGGGGCAAACCTTTTTCGTCCCGGATATAGCCTGCTACCTTAAGGGATTCGGTGGTGGGACAGGAGAGGTGCCAGTAAAGGGCAATCCAGAGGCTGTGGCCTGGCGCTACGGAAGGAAAATCAGGGGAGAGTGATACAGGCTCAGGCTCCCTCCCACCCCAATCAGCCTGTTCCAGGGTGAGGCAATGGCCAAATCTGGCTTTCGCCTCTTCAGGCGAGGGGGCAAGGGAGAAGGGGATTTTACCCTCCGGAAGGCGGTATCGCCATACCTGGTAACCGGTAAAAGAAGCTTCTTCCAGAAGTTCACCGTGCTTATCCAGAAGAAGCTTAATTAGCCCCTTAGGGTCGGCATCGGATTTGAACCAGTGAACCAGAACCGCCTGCTTTTTCCCTTCCGTTACTTTTGAAAGGGTTTCGGGGAGGGTGTAGGGGTCGGCAAAAAGGTAGTAAGCGCGTGCGAACTCCCTTTGTTTCGGGTTGAAGCCAGGCCAATACAGGTTTAGGGGGAAGGGGGCATCGGTGATGATAACATCGGCTGAGGAAGTGCGGGAATAGAGGTAAAGGGCAAGGGTGCGCGAATCTTCGCGTATGAAGGAGGGGTGGTGCGTTTCTTCCCATAAGCCCATGGAGAAGAGGCCAACCAGCAGGAAACCGAGGGCCATGGCAAGCCTGCGCCTTCCCGAGACAGCTGCTCCCGTTAAGAAAAATAGGGCCGGGGATATTCCGGCTATGTAGCGGGGTTCAAAGGCTCCACCTTTCCGGAAGAAAGAAGCATAGTAGAAGATAGCCGGCCACACAAGCCAGCTGATTAGGAAGAAAGCCTGCTCTCGCAGACCTGAAAATACCAGGATAAAGGCTCCTGCCAGAGCAAGGGTGCCGATCAGCCATGGGTAAACTCCCCATGCCCTCAGGAGTTCTTTCAAATAGGTGGAAAAGGGGGGGATCGAGAGGTTAAGGTTGGCATAGCCCATGATCTGGTGAAAAGCTCTGGAAAACTGGGGCAGGAATAAGGCCAGTGCCGTCAGGAAGGCAAGTCCTGCCAGGCGAAAACCCTTCAAGCCTTCCCTGAAGGTCCACGGAACCAAGAAAATAGCCCACCCTGCCAGAACCCACAGGGCTGAATAATGGGCTAAAAGGCTCAGGGCGGAAAAGACCCCAAAGGCAGCAAACAGCCACGCTTTCTTTGTCCTTGTCCCTTCCCAGAGCATTAATCCGGAGGCCAGGAGGAAGGCCAGGGTGATGGTATACATCCTGATCTGCTGGGCTTCGGAGACCCAAAAGGGGGCTGTGGATAAGGCGATCGTGGCCAGCAGGGCGAGGGTTTGTCCTCCGAGCTTTGCCCCAAGCCTGAAGCAAAGGGGCAAACTTACAACCCCAAAAATAAGGGAGAAGAAACGCAAAAAGAAAGCAAAGGCCTGGTCATGGGGCAAACCTTTCTCATCCAGAGTTATGGCGGACTCAGCGGAAGACCATCCGCCGATGCGCATCCAGAAGTGCAGGAGCAGAAAATAAAGGGGTGGGTGTATATCCAGTTCTCCCGAGGCTGGAATTTCCCTGAGGGGTTTAGAGGCCACGGTGATATTGCGGGCTTCATCCCACCATATAGGCTGGGATGAAAGGCCCCACAACCTCAGGCCGAAGCCCAGCAGGATTACTATGATGACAATCCATCTGGCTTTCATTACCTTTTTTGCAAAAATTTTAACACACTTGCCCAAATAAAGCAAGTTTGCTTAATGAGGAGGTTGAGCCTTTGCTCCTGGATAGTTTGGAGGCCTATCTCAAACTTATTGCTGTGGGGCCCTGCCGCTTGCCAGTGCTGTTTGAGCTCATCACCTTTTCTCGGCTGCCTTATGGGGCTTTTACACAAGCAACCACTTAGCAAATATCAAAAGGTCGTCCCCTGGGGCATAAAAGTCACGGATTGAGGCTTTTAGGTAGAAGCCGCAGGCTTCGTAGAACTTTCTTGCAGGAAAGTAAGAAGGAATCCCTGAAGTTTCCACCACAATAAGTCTTCCCCCCTCTGCTTTCACCCTTTTCTCAATTTCGGCCATGAGGAACTTTCCAACCCCTTTTCTCTGAGCTTCTGGTGCTACAGCTATCCAGTAAAGGTCAAAAGTCCCGGAAGTCAAAGGATGAGGGCCAAAACATGCGAACCCCATAACCCTGCCGTTCTGGCGATAAACCAGAAATTCATAACCGCTTGCCCTGCCTTTGTTCAGATATTCTCTCAAAATCTCTCCAAGGGCTTTTATCTCCTCCGGCTTGAAAACCCCAACATTTATTGCAATTTCAAGGATTAGCGGTTCATCTTCTTCTTTCGCTTCCTCTATTTCATTCATACATCCTCCAGGGCCATGCGAAGGATACGCAGCACCATTTCGGAGTAGGTGTAACCGGCAGCCCTGGCTGCCCTGTAGAATCCAGCATCGGGGGAAAGGTCAGGATTGCAGTTCACCTCTACAACGTAAGGGTTACCACCCTGGTCAACCCTTATGTCAACCCTGGCATATCCCCTGCAACCTACAGCAAACCAGGCTTTCCTGGCTATTTCTTCAATCCTTTCTTTAAGCTCCGGTTCCACAGGGGCTGGGCAAAGGACTGGGGTATTCTTATATTCAAACGACTCTGGTTCCCATTTGGCTGCAAAGGATACAATCCTTTCCAGGGGGTTAGCAAAGGCGCTGAAATCAACCTCGGCTAAGGGGAGAACCTCTGGCTCCTTTCCCCATAGCGATACATTGAATTCACGCCCAGCGATGAATTTTTCGGCCAGGGCCGCCTGACGGTAGCGGTTCAAAATGTAAGCGACCCTTTCTTTAAGCTGGGAGGTATTAGTTATAACTGCTTCAGGCCCTATCCCTATGCTCGCATCTTCCGAAACAGGCTTAACGATGATGGGGCTATCCGGTTGCCATCCATCAATTTCGGCCGGATCCCTGATGAGTTTCCAGGGCGGAGTTGGAACTCCCGCTTTTTCCAGAACGACCTTGGTTTTAGCTTTGTTAGTTGATAAAGCGATGGCTTCACCCGAAGAACCCGTAAAGCGGTATCCCATAGCCTCCAGAGCCCAGGCTATGCGTGCTTCCTCAAAAAGCCGGCCCTCAAGCCCCTCCCCGAGGTTGAAAACCACCCATTCTCTCGGAGGGTAAGGGGCAAGGGATGCTTCTATATCAGTGCTGAAAGCCACAATCTCTACGGTGTAGCCAGCTTCTCTCAGAGCCCTGGCCACAGCCTGGGCACAGGCCACTACCCCTCGCTCAGCCAGGATATCTTTTGGTTCTCCCTTAACCAGAGTTTGGCTGTAATTGTAAAGGACAAGGACTTTCCCGGCCCCCATTTTTCCTCCTTATGCAAGGCCATATCTTATTAAAGCCAGGTTAAGGATTTCGTTTATCAGGCGCTCGTAAGATACCCCTTCCGCCCTGGCCACAAGGACCATATCGCTGTAGTGGGGGTTAAGGCCAGGTAGAGTGTTTATTTCCATAAGATAAGGCTTCCCATCAGAGCCAAGGCGCAGGTCAACCCTGGCTACGTCAAGAGCCCCTATAGCTTCAAAAGCGGCCACCGCCAGCCTTTTGAGCTCCCGTTCCAGTTCCTCATCAATGGGGGCCGGGCAAAGGTAACGAGGAGCTAAAGGCTTTTCGGTTTTAACCTGGCTGGTGTAGAGGCCTCCGGATTCAGCTACCGGACTCAGGTCCACCTCCATCGGCGGGAAGACATGAAACCCCCTCTCATCGTAGAAGTCAGAGGGGGGCTTAACTCCCGGCTGGAGGGTGTTACCTATTAGGCCAACGGTAAACTCGCGCCCCGGGAGGAATTCCTCCACCAAAGCTGGCTGGCGGTAGGTCTTTATAAGCCACCGAACCTGTTCCCTCAACTCCTTTTCGTCGTGAAGGATGGAGCGCTCATTTATACCCATCCCTGAGCCTTCCCGCGAGGGTTTGGCAAAGAGGGGAAAGCGAAGGGATGGGTCAAGGGGTTCATCTCCGCGCACGAAGACCTGGAAGGGGGCTGTGGGAAGGCCGCAATCCCTCCATACCCTCTTGGCCATGGCTTTGTCCAGTGAGAGGGCGTGAGCCAGAATTTTAGAGCCAGTGTAGGGTATCCCCAGCATCTCCAAAAGGGCCGGGACTTGCGATTCCCGAGCATCTCCCCTGTGACCTTCGCATATGTTGAAGCAAATGTCAGGCTTGACCTGGCGGATGGTGTCAAGGAGGGTAACATCTCCTTCCAGCGGTATAACCTCATGTCCCCCTGCCTCCAGCGCCTTCTTCAAGGCTTCCACCGTCTCTTCGGTATCGTATTCGGCCAGGGCATCGGGAGGGGCATCAGGTGGCAGGGGGACATTGTGCTTGAGGTTGAAAAGGAGGGCAACCCTCAGCCTTCTCATCCTTCCACCTCTATGCTCTTGGAATGAGCATGGATTTCCAGCTGGCGGCGGTGAACCTCCTCCCAGCCCTGGGGGGCGAGAGAATTCCTTTTCCCGGCCAGAAGTCCGGCAATACCTTCCTGCCCCCTTTCGTCTGCTTTCTGGCAGTAAGGACAGGTTCGTGGGTCATGGGGCTTGTAAGAAGAGGGCTGGGTATAGGTTCCGATGAAGCCTTCATAGTTCCGGAGGACTACCCTGCTTTCAGACATGCTCAGGAGGTAATTCGGGGATACGGGCACTTTCCCGCCACCTCCAGGCATATCAATCATATAAGCAGGGACTGCGAAGCCAGAAGTGTGACCTCTCAAAGCTTCCATAATCTCAATGCCTTTGGCTACCGGGGTACGGAAGTGGGAAGTGCCAGGGACAAGATCGCACTGGTAAAGGTAATAGGGGCGAACGCGGTTCTTAACGAGCTTGCGGACAAGCTCCAGAATTATGTTGGGACAATCATTTATCCCTGCCAGAAGCACTGACTGGCTTCCCAGAGGGATCCCGGCATCAGCCAGGAGAGCAAGGGCTCTTTCCACCTCTGGTGTTATCTCCCTGGGGTGGTTGAAATGGATGTTCATCCACAGGGGGTGATATCGGCGGAGCATCTCCACCAAATCTTCAGTAATGCGCTGAGGGAGGAAAACCGGAACCCTGGTCCCAATGCGGATGATCTCTACATGGGGGATTTCCCTCAGCTTTCTCAGGAGCATCTCCAGTATACGCTGGGGCAGGATCAGGGGATCGCCTCCGGATATGAGCACATCTCTAACCTGTGGAGTTGCAGCTATGTAGGCTATCTGGCGTTCGTAATCGGATAGGGAGAATTGGGCATGGGGGTTGCCCACAAGACGGCTGCGGGTGCAGTAACGGCAGTAACTGGCACACTGGGTAGTAACCAGCATTAAGACCCTATCGGGGTAACGGTGGACAAGTCCAGGGACCGGGGAATGGGAATCCTCAGCGAGGGGGTCATCAACTTCTTCAGGGGAGATGTAGAACTCCTTAATTGTAGGAACTACCTGCCGCCTTATGGGACAATTTGGATCATCAGGGTCCATAAGGCTTGCAAAATATGGGGTTATATCAAACCTGAGGCGGGTTGGAGCAGAAAGGGCTTCTTCCTCTTCAGGGGTAAGTCTTATTACCTTGGAAAGGTCTTCCTTTGATTTCAGGCGATGGGTTAACTGCCATCGCCAGTCATTCCACTGCTCAAGAGGCACCTCCTCCCAGGGGTGAGGGGGCCTCCTACGTCCTGGGGGCTCCTCAATATCCCTCCTCATCTTTCCCTCCTTAGCTTTTACCATTCTTCCTCCTCACCTTCTTCCCATTCTTCTTCCCACTCTTCCTCTTCTTCAAAGATGAAGTCCAGCTCCAGAGGTTTGACGCTCACCACCTCAAGCTCTGTGCCGCAGCTCGGGCATGTTACAATCTGCCCCAATCGTGGGGCCTGGATGGTGATTTCTTCATCGCAATTTGGACAGAAAGCCGTAGGCATCTCTAACCTCCTGAATTTTTTAATCAGAGGGTAATGATAGCACAGCAGCGTGGAAAAGTTGTGCAAAAAAGGTGTTAAATCTGTTAAAATTCAGCCGGATGTGTATGAATTTTTACACGTCTTCCTCGTCCGGAGGGCTGAAGGAGTAGCCCACACCAGGGATGGTGTGGATGTAGCGGGGGTGATGGGGATCGGGCTCTATTTTGGCTCTTAGCCTGCTTATGAGACCCCTTACAAGTTCTTTATCCCCCCTTCCTGTATATCCCCACACCCTTTCCACTATTGTTTCCACAGGCAGAACCTGGTCTTTATGGATCATAAGGGTATGAAGGAGACGGAATTCCAGATGAGTCAGGCGGACCGGGGCTTTCCCCTTGATTTCAACGGTTCTGCTGATGTGGTCAAGGGTCAGCCCTGCTGCGCTCCAAGAAGGAGCTTTTTGAGGCGTCGCTCCAGATGTCCGGCGCACAATGGCCTTAAGCTGTGCAATAAGGATTGGGATGCTGAAAGGCCTTATAACAATTAAATCGGCTCCGGCTTCCAGAAGAGCACAGTGAAGGCTCTCGCTTATGGGGTCAAGGATGAGAACCAGAGGGACAGCAGTTTCGGCGCGTATTTGCCGGACATACGAAAGAGGATCCCCCTCTGAAGGGGCCAGAAGGATGAGGTCAGCAGGCCTTTCCAGCCACGACTGAAGGGCTTTCTTCAGGTCCCTGGCTTGAATGACCATAAAGTTAGCCCTTTGAAGGGCCAAGGCCAGCACTGCCCCTTCATCGGGATCGCGGGGCACCAGAAGCGCGAACATCTATTTCCCTTAAGAGTTTCCAGATAAATTCCTCAGTCTTTTTCACTACTTCAGGGTCAAGGTTCTCCACGGTGTCAGTCAGGCGGTGCCAGCCGGGGAGCATTCCATCTTTCCTGAGGCCCACCAGCGTTAGAACCCGGAAGCCATGTTTTACCCCGATGGCTCCTTCAGTGTATGCACCCCGGAAGGATTTGGAGTAAACCCCTAATTCAGGGTGGGCTGAGGCTATTTTGTCAGCTATGGCCAGAAGTTCCCTGTCACTGTGGGAAGTAAGCAGGAAGGTTTCTTTCGTGATATAAACAGGGCCAGTGTCCTTTCCTCCTACACTGTCCAGAACAAGCCAGATAGCTTTACCAAGTTGGGCTTTATGATTTTGAGCGAAGGCTTCTGCACCGTAACACCCCACTTCCTCACACCCCGAAAGCACTACCCAAACTTCAGTATTCTCCAGGGGCGATCGGGCTAACCTGCTGGCAAGGCTCAGGACTACCCCCGCTCCACTGGCATTATCGTTAGCCCCGGGGGTATATGGGGTGAAATCAGCCTGCAGCGCAATGATGAAAATGCCCAGGATTACAAAGGCAAAAGGTAAGGAAGCAATTTTAAGGGGCAGGATGGAAACAAAAATTCCGGACAGGAAAAGCCCGGTTAGGGTCAGTGCTGAGATCAGGCCAAGAGGTACAAGGCTTGCAAAGAGCTTAAGCCAGCCGGGAGAAGAAAAGACCAGAGGCGTTCGGTGGGTATCAAGGTGGCCCATAAGCACAACCTTCTCCCGAACTTCACCCTTTGGAGGTATACGGGCCACAACGTTCTGGCTTCGGCCCCTCGGCAGAAGGAGGCGGATTGGATTGGGTCTGAAAGCCAGCTCCAAAAGGACGGAAACCATGGCTATAGCTGTAACAGCGAAAGCAATCAAAGCCCCCCATCGCCCTGCTGAAAGGAAAATGATTTCGCTCATCAGGGCCAGGAAGGAGAAAAGGGCGTAAGGATGCCAGGCGGATTTCGCACTCGTAAAGGGTTCAATAACGGGATTTAGGCCTTCCCGGGACAGGATTTCAAAGGCATATTGAGCTGCCTCGGCCTCCTTAGGAGTGGTTGAACCCCTCGGGCCGATGTTCTCAGCAAAGTAACGGATGTGTTCCATGGCCTGCATGCGTGATTCCCCCAAAAATTAGTTTAGCATCAAGGCCCTGCATAGTCAAAGGGGAAGCTTTTTAAGTTAAAGCTCTTGCCAATTGAGCAGCTATTCTGGCATTGTTCAGGAGCAAAGCTTTGTTGGCTTCCAATGTCTTTCCCCCACTCAATTCCGCCAGGCGTTTCAGAAGGAAGGGCGTCAACTCTTTCCCCCTGATTCCCTTTTCCTCCGCTTCTTTGAGGGCTTCCCTTATCATTTCTTCAAGTTCCCTGCTGTCAATTTCCTTCTCGCGGGGGACTGGAACCACTACAATGGCTCCACAACGGGGCCGCATGGCCCAGTGGGCTGCAAGAAATCTGGCTACTTCTTCGGCTGAGGAAGCATAATACTCCAGGGGAAGACCTGAGCTGGCGGTGTAAAAAGCGGGGAATTCCTGGGTCCCAAAGCCAATAACCGGAACACCCCATGTCTCCAGCCATTCCAGAGTAGCTTCCAGATCCAAGATGGATTTAGCTCCGGAACACACCACCGCTACCGGGGTCTCGGCTATAGTTGGCAAATCTGCTGAGATATCAAAGGCTGAGCCCCTGTGGACTCCTCCAATGCCTCCGGTGGCTACAACTTTGACGCCGGCTTTCTCAGCCACAAAAACTGTTCCAGATATCGTGGTAGCCCCATTCCCTCCCAGGGCAGCCACTAATGGGATTTCACGCCTTGAAACTTTCCGGATTCCGCTTCCCCGGCTCAGGAACTCTATTTCTTCCATACTTAATCCAGCTTTGATTTTTCCTCCGATGATCGCCACCGTTAATGGCATAGCCCCCTCTTCCCTGATGGCCCTTTCCATGCCTAAGGCTACTTCAAGGTTATGGGGGTATGGAAGGCCGAAGGTTATCACTACCGACTCCAAAGCCACCTTAGGGAGAGGGCTTGCGGCCATTTCTGGGGGCACAATTACTTCAAACGATAAGGCCTTCATAAACTTTCTCCAGGGAGAGATCGGGGCAAACGGTTTCTTCACAGCGGAGGGTGAGGGTAGCAGCGGCTACCCCTATGCGTATTGCCTCATCAATCGGGAAATCGTTAAGGAGCCCGAAAACGGTCCCTGCCGTCAGGGCATCGCCTGCGCCGGTGAAATCCACCACTTCTACCTTGATTGCAGGGATATGGCCGCTGGTGGAGGGGGTAGCATAGCTTACGCCCATCTCTGCCATGGTAACGACGGCTATTTTTACCCCCTTTGAAACCAGCTCTTTGGCTGCCAGGATAGCACTATCCCTATCATATACCCTCCTGCCGGAGAGGACCTCCGCCTCCGTCTCATTTGGGGTCAGAAGGTAAAAGTGCTTGAGGAAAGGGACAAGCTTTTCCGCCAGATCAGGGGAGGTGGGATCGGCACAGAGGGGTATGGAGTACTTTGAGGTTATGGAGACGATGGCTTCTATGCTTTCCGGTGGAATGTTAGCATCAATTATTACCATGCTGGCTTTGCTTATTATCCGGCGATTTTTCAGAATGTATTGGGGGGTCAAGTGCCGCATTATCCTCATATCGTAGACAGACGCTAATGGCGACCCATCCTGGTCCAGGATGGCAAGGTAAGAAGCGGTGCGTTCGCCTTTAATAACCTCAATGCGTGAAACATCAACCCCGCTTTCTTTAGCCTCTTCTACAATTTGCCTTCCAGCGTGGTCGTTCCCGACCACGGAAAGGAGAACGGAATGGACTCCCAGGCGGGCAAGGTTTTCAGCTATGTTCCTGGCAACCCCTCCGGGGCTTATTTTGACCTTTCCGGGGACAGCCATTCCGTAGATCGGGATAGAGCTGGCCATCCCTTTTGTGTCCAGAGCTGCTGCTCCTATGATCACCGCAATTGGACTTTCTTTCACGGTTTAACCCACCTTATTTGTAGATAAACATCAGGCGGGGGGATGGAGCCAGGGGCAGGAAGCTCCTGACGCCATAAAAGAGGCTTTCCAGAAAGCCCGGAGTGGTCCTGTAACGGATAATATATGGCTCACCTTCAATGCCACCCAGCTTCCCCGCCAGTTTTAAGGCCTCCTCGAAGCCCCCCAGTTCATCCACAAGGCCCAGTTTCAGAGCCTCCTCTCCCAGGATGATCCTACCGTCGGCAATGCGTTTCACCCTTTCTTCGGGAAGCCCCCGTTCCTTGACTATAACTTCCACAAACATCTGGTGAACCCTGTCCACGAGCTTTTGCCAATAGGCTCTTTCCTCTTCCGTTAGGCTACGGTAGAAGCTGCCTTCGTCCTTATGGGGTCCACTTTTTATTACCACCATATCCACCCCAAGTTTTTCCATGAGCTTCTGAGCATTGGGCATTTCTACTATAACCCCTATGGAGCCGGTCAATGTTGCCGGATGGGCCACTATTTTATCGGCTCCGCAGGCAATGTAATATGCCCCTGAGGTGGCAACTTCTTCCAGGTAAGCTACCACAGGCTTGTTCAGGCTTTTCAAGGCTCTGTAGACTTCGTCGCTGGCTACTACATCTCCGCCAGGGCTGTTCACTCTAAGTAATATCGCTCTCACTAAAGGGTTCCTGTCAGCTAAGCGGAGGGTCTCCACCAGAGTTCGGCTGGTAACGCCAAAAGAGGCAGTGGTCACTACCCCTCTAATCTCTATCAGTGCTACTCCTTTTGGACTGACAGGTGCCGAGACCCGCAGGGAGTTCGTACCCATCCCCAGGGTAAGAATGCTCCCCACGCAACATAAAATTATCAGGGCTGAAAGCCCCAGCAAAAAAACCAGCCAGAGAACCTTGGATCGTTTCATTAAAAATTCTCCCTGGTAAGGCTTACTTTACTGTGGTCTCCCAGCATCATCCGGTAAGCTTTGGGCTTGGCGTTGGAGGCCTTTATCTCCACGAATCTCCCTATGAGGCTATCCTCCAGTCGGAATGGTATATCCTCTATCCTCGTGCCCTCCATTACGATGCAGTGTTCAATTTCGCAGTTCCGGATAACGCAATCGTGGTATATGGAGGTATAGGGGCCGATGTAAGCGTTTTCAATGCGGGTGTTTCTGCCTATGGCTGCAGGACCTCTTACAGTACTGTTGATGATTTCTGCTCCGGCCTCAATCACCACTCTTCCGGCCACCGATGAATTGCCCTTTATTTCCCCTTCCACGCAGGCTTCTATTTCGTCAAGAAGGAGCCGGTTAGCTTCCAGGAGGTCTTCCATCTTACCGGTGTCTATCCACCAGCCCTTGTGGATATAAGGGTAAACCTTGTAGCCCTTGTCTATGAGATACTGGATAGCATCCGTTATTTCCAGTTCGCCTCGCCAGGAAGGTTTTATAGCTTCCACAGCCTCAAAGATGTGGTGGTCAAACATGTAAATACCCACAAGGGCAAGGTTTGATGGGGGATGTTTGGGTTTTTCCACCAGTTTTACCACCCTGCCATCTTTGAGCTCGGCCACGCCAAACTGGGATGGGTTATCAACCTCTTTCAGCACTATCTGGGCATTCCAGTCACCCCGGCTGAATTCCTCCACCAGGTGTTTTATACCACCCTGGATCACGTTATCTCCCAGGAACATTACGAAAGGGCTATCGCCCAGGTAATCCCGGGAGATTTTAACAGCGTGGGCAAGCCCCAGTGGTGCTTCCTGTCTTATGTAAGTTATACTGGCGTTCCAGGCCGAGCCATCTCCCACCGCTTTCATTACTTCCTCGGCTGTATCTCCTACCACTATGCCTATATCTTTGATGCCGGCAGCCGTTATGGTATCAAGAACCCGGAACAGAACAGGGCGATTGGCTACCGGCACCAGCTGCTTGGCACTGGTGTAAGTTATAGGGCGGAGGCGTGTGCCTTTGCCTCCACTGAGGACAAGGGCTTTCATGGATTTTTAACCTCCTATTTTCTGCATTCTGCGCTGCCAGCGCGTCTTCTTAAGGCGCTTTTTATACTTGTGGCGAGCAATTTTGCGCCGGCGCCACTTCAGGACGGATCCCATAGGCTTTTTCACCTCCTTTCTGTGATTATTTCTCCATCTTCAAGAATTGCCTTTGGGTTATAGAAAGCCATTGCCAGAGCTTTCTCTCGCCCCACTATGCGAGAAGCTTCTTCAAAGGCTTCCCGCATGGCAGGTTTGCGCCACTTGGCTGAATGGGCATCGGTGGCTATGATGTGACTCATCCCTTCCTTTAAGAGGAAAAGGGAAGTTTCCCTTGCTCTACCCCCCAGTTCCCCGGTTATGCTGGCTGAGGTGAGTTGAACCAGCACGCCTCCTTTTACCAGCGGTTTCAAAAGCTCAGGACGGCTCTGAAAATAATGGTATCGCTCGGGGTGCGCCAGGATAGGCCTGTAGCCCTGCTCCATAAGTTTAAAGAGCAGGTATTCCGAGTATACAGGGTAGAAGGCGTAGGGCAATTCCACAAGTATGTAACGGCTCCCGTTAATAGTGAAAGCTTTGCCCTCTTCCAGGAAACGGAAGATTTCCGGCATCAACAACACTTCTATGCCTGGAAAGACCTGTAAAGTTATCCCTTCTTGCAAGAGCTTCCCCCTTAGCTCCTCCACCAACGAGAGGACCATTTCACGGTTCAATTCCCTGCCAAACCCAATGTTGTGAGGGGTCGTGACAACCGCAATTATCCCTTCATCCCAGGCTAATTTAGCCATCTGAATGGCTTCTTCCCAGCTTCCAGGCCCGTCATCAACTCCGGGCAACAGGTGAATATGAAGGTCCACGAAGCCTTCAACCTCATGAACCATAATATCTCTGCAGCCTCATGTCCAACGGGGCATCGGTAAGGACACTGCCCAGGATACGGGCATTGACCTTTTCCAGAAGTTCTTTGGCCCTTCTGGCTATTTCCCTCCTGGTATGACCAGCTCTCACCACCAGGATTACCCCGTCAGATTTTGAAGCCAGAATTAAAGCATCAGTTACGGATATCACCGGCGGAGCATCCAGAAGCACCATATCGGCTTCAGAGGAGAGGCGTTTAAGGATTTCCTCCATCTTGCGGGAAGCCAAAACTTCGGCCGGGTTTGGAGGCAGAGGGCCGCTGGGGAGCAGGAAAAGGTTCTCAATTCCGGTTTCTAAGAGCGGAGGATTTTTCATGGCCTCTTCGTCCACAAACATGTTGGTGAGGCCAACGCTTCCCGGAAGGCCAAATAGTTCATGGAGGGAAGGACGACGCAGGTCACAATCGGCTAAGATCACCTTTTTGCCCGCCTGCGCTATGACTACACCCAGATTAGCTAAAACGGTGCTTTTACCTTCCTCAGCTCCAGGAGAAGTCACAAGGAGTATGCGAAGGGGTCTATCAAGCCCGGAAAATTCAAGGTTGGTTCTTAAAATACGGTAAGCTTCAGCTATGGGAGAACGAGGGTGATGGATTGTGATAAGGTCCGGTGAAAAGTTTCTTTCCATTTTACCTCCTGAACTTTATACCCCGGGAGGAAAGCTTGGCCTGTGAAGAGTAAGTGGGGATAGTGCCCAACACTGGCAACCCCAGGCGCTTTTCCACATCTTCTCCTGCCCAGAGGATATCAGCTTCAAGCCATTCCAGGAAGAAAACGATGATTACACCTAACAAGGCACCGAAGACCGCCCCCGCCAGGACGTTAATTTTGGTTTGGGGTCTGTAAAGGGAATAGCGAGCACTATTTAAAATGAAAGCTTCCACCCTGTCCTGTTTATCCTGGCGCTGGTTCCACTCAGTCTGGTCTTCCACGAAAATTTCAGCCATAGTCTGAGCTATACGCTGGGCCAGAGGGCCATCGTAATCCCTGACTTCCAGCCTGAGGGTGAAGTCTGTTTCGTCAGCTTTTGTGGCAATTTTGCTCAGAAGTTGCTGGGGGGTGAGGTCAAGCTGGAGTCGTTCTATTGTCCGCTGGGCAGTTTTTTCGTTGGCTATGAAGTTACGGTAACTTGGGAGCAGAGTCTTGGCCGCATTAGTCAGGCCCCAATCGGCCCTCGCCGCCCGAAACTGGATTGTCACGTAGCCCTTGTATTCTGGGATTTGCCATTTGCTGAAGAGGAAAGCGCTTACCGAGGTGAGAACCATAAGGACTAATATTATCCACCCTCGCCTTCTGAGAACTCTTATGTAATCCCTTAGCTCCATCCTCCTTCTCCAGCCTTCAGTTTTGCGGGAGCAATTATATCAGGAAAGGCGGGAAAAGGCAAAAGGGAAAGCCTTTTGTGCTTTCAGGAGGGAGCTTTGGCTGCATTTCTAACCCCAGCTCCCGCCACGGGGCCGTGCCCCCTATCTCGCTGGCAAGTTGCTGATGTTGATGGTTGCCCCTTTTCCCACCCTTGTGGGCCGATCGCCAGTGCTAATATGGACTATGGGGAAAATTTTGGCTAAAATTTAGTTAACGGATCTTTAACCTCGGGAGGAAGCTATGGCCATAAGGGTGGGGATCCTGACCGTAAGCGACAGAGCTTCAAGGGGAGAATACCAGGACATGAGCGGGCCAGAAGTCCGCAGGCTGGTGGAGGAAAAGCTTGGAGCGGAAGTGGTTGTGGAGGAAATTGTCCCCGATGAAAAAGAGCAGATTGAAGCGGTGCTCAAGAGATGGGCCGATGAATTGGATTTGGAACTTATCCTCACCACAGGGGGCACGGGATTTACCCCAAGGGATGTAACTCCGGAAGCTACTAAAGCAGTGATTGAAAAAGAAGCACCGGGGTTGGCCGAAGCTATGAGGGCAGCAAGCCTTCAGAAAACGCCCCATGCAATGCTGAGCCGTGCTGTGGCCGGAATAAGGGGGAGGACTCTCATCGTAAACCTGCCTGGAAGTCCCAGGGCCGCCAGAGAAAACCTTGAAGTCATCCTCCCCGCCTTGCCCCACGGCCTTGACCTTCTCAGAGGTCGGGAGACTCATCACTGAGAAGCTTCTTAAACGCCTGGGCCGATTCCCACATCGGGACATTATTGAAAAGGCAGTAAACTTCGCCGAAAGGTTTGCATTGTTCCTTAAGCCAGAGCAAGTCTTCTTCTGTAAAGAGGTAGTTATAACCCGTTTTCCCATGGAGCCGAAAATAAGCTAATCCACCCGTTACCGGCAGACGCTGGAAGGGGTCCACGCAGTGGACGAGCTCCAGCTCTTCACAAAGCTCTTTTATGACTGAATCCTCCCAATCACCCCTTGGCTCCCAGGCAAATATAAGCCCCTTCCTGGGTATTGCCCGGAAGAAAGCCCTCATGTTGGCAATGTTCTCCTCGGAAGGGGTAAAGGCTGCTGGACATTGGAAGACCACTACCCTGGCTTCTAAAGCCTCGGCTATGGCCAGGGTGGCTTCCCACGCCTGGAAGACTTCTGGAGTCGGGCGGAAAAAGCCGTAGGAAGAGGCCTTTTCTTTATCAACCTTGATCCCGGCCTTCCGGTAAGTGGGGCTTGAAGGGGGATGGGTTATCAGTTGCCAGGCCTTGAGGGTGAATTCAAAGTCCGCGGGGGCTTCTTGACGCCATTTTTTAGCGGTTTCCACCAGAGGGGGTTTGTAAAAGGTGTTTTGAATTTCCACCAGGCGAAAGGCTTCAAAGTAACGGGCTCTGGCTGTGGGAAAGCCGCAGCATCCTATTTTAACCTTCACGGCTTTTATCCCTTTCCATAAGTTCCTCGGCCAGGGCTTTGTAAGCCATAGCCCCGATGGATTTAGGAGCGTAGACGTTTATGGGTTCCCCATGGCTCGGTGCCTCGCTTAGCCTGACACTGCGGGGAATTATGGTCCTGAAGACATACCCCCTGAAGTGGGCTCGCACATCTTGAACCACTTGTTTGGACAGGGTTGTGTGGGGGTCATACATGGTGAGGACAAGCCCTGTGATTCGTAGCCCTGGGTTCAGGTTGTCCCTCACCAGGCGGATGGTTTTCATGAGCTGTGCAAGGCCTTCAAGGGGCAGGTACTCGCATTGCACAGGTATTATCACCCCATGGCAGGCCACAAGAGCATTGACCGTGAGAAGTCCTAAGCTTGGAGGGGTATCTATTAGGATGTAATCATAGCGGTTAGCGATGGGATAAAGGGCTTTCTTAAGGCGCTGTTCCCTGGCCATCATCCCCACCATTTCAACTTCAGCTCCAGCTAAAGCCGGGGAAGAAGGCACCAGATCGAGCCGCAACCAGCGGGTAAGAGTTATAACTTCGGTTATGGGCATCTCTTCCACAAGGACGTTGTAAATTGAGAGAGGTAAAGAATTCTTGTCTATACCCAGGCTTGAAGTAGCATTGGCCTGGGGATCAGCATCCACCAATAGGACTTTTTTCCCGGCCTCAGCCATGAAGGCTGCAAGGCTTACAGCCGTGGTGGTTTTACCTACTCCACCTTTCTGGTTAGCGATAGCATAAATTATTCCCATCCGTTCCTTACCATCCACTCTTCAACGGTTTTGCGATCGGGTATGCCGTTTACTCCCGGGGCTTCTACTGAAAAGGACGCTACTGCATTGGCAAAGCGGGCAGCTTTTCTGGGGTCACCAGTTTCGTGAAGGCGTATTAAGAAAGCAGCTGCAAACACATCACCTGCACCGGTGGGATCAACCAGGTTTGCGGGCCTTGCTGGGAAACTTTCCTTAACCCCTTTCCAATAGAGGGTAGCTCCTCGCTCAGCCTGAGTGAGCACGAGTATATCCACTTGCTTTGCATATTTTTCCACAATTTCCAGATCGCCTCTGACGTCTTCTTCGCTCAGAATTAAAGCTTTGATTTTGGGCAAAATCCGCGGCGCTTCTTCCCAGAGACGGTACCGAACTAATCCGCTTTCGTCCCACTGGCGCATCCAACCTTGAGGGGTTACCCCTACCAGAGAATTGGGAAAGAGGCTTATTACTTCTTCATCCACTTCCATAGCCACAGGGCCTATGAGGACTATTGGAGCATCAAGCCAAGAAGAAGGTATGCAGGATGGGGCTATTTTCCCAGCCACTTCTTTTATAAACTGAACCCGTTTCCCCTCGGAGTAAATGTTCTGGAATGTGGTGGTGGCTGAGCTGTCAATGTTGAAGATTTCAATCCCCCTGAGGAATTCTTCCAGGGGCAAATCATCACCGGCACAGGTTACTGCGGCAACTCTTTTCCCCAGGTTTCGGGCTGTTATGGAGGCATAAGAAACAGTCCCCCCTATGGTCCACCCTCCCGGTACCAGATCCTTTGTGACGTGACCGATAGCCAAAAACTCTGGGGCCAGCTTCATTGCCCTTGGTCTTTAAGGAAAATGGTAACCCGACGCTTATCACCTTCCCCTATGCTTTTGGTGGTAACAGTAGGATGATTCCGGAGAGCGAGGTGTATTATCCGGCGCTCATACGGGGGCATGGGCTCCAGCACTACAGTTCTGTGAGTCCTCTCAACCTTCTCGGCCATCCGAAGGGCAAGGCGGGAAAGAAACTTCCACCTTCTGGCTTTGTAATTTTCAACGTCCACTATTATGTTGACGTTTTGGCCTAACTTCTTGCTGACCATTGCTCTTGTCAAGAGCTGGATAGCGGAAAGGATTTCCCCTTTCCTCCCTATCAGCAATCCCAGATCATGTCCGGTGAGGTTGAGGACCAGTGGAGGCTCCTCACCTTCTTCCCCCACCATATCGTAACCGATTCTCGTTGTCACCCTGGCTTTAAAGCCCATCCGCCTTACAAGGCCTGCCAGAGTTTCCCTGGCAACCTCTTCCACATTAGCGGGTTCCTTGACCTTTATCCTGACCCTCGCCGGTTCCCCTCTCAGAAAAAACCACCCCTTTTTCCCCTCGGAAATTACCTCTATTTCTACCTCTTCCAGGGTTTTCCCCAATTCATTTAATCCCTTGCTTATAGCCTCTTCAACCGTTGAGCCGGTAACCTCAAGGCTTTTTGGTGCGTTCACCATGGGTTTTCCTCCCGGAGGGAGCGGGTTTTTTCCATCCTTCCATAAAAATGAACTGCTGGAGCAAAGTGAAAAGGTTCATAACCACCCAGTAAAGGCTTAAGCCCGAAGGGACCTGGAGGGCGAAGAAAAACAGCATGAGGGGGAAGAAATACATCATCTGGTTCATGGCTGCTTGTTGTGGGTCGGTGGTGGGGGGCGAGCTTATCTTCTGGACCGCCAGCTGGGTTATCAAAGTCAGGATTGGCAGGACAAGGTAAGCGGGCATATCAGGCCATTGCCAGGCGGAAGGGGGCCAGAGCCAGCCTAACCCGATGGGTTTGGCAAGGCTCGGGATAAAGAAGAAACCTTCGGCAAGGACTCCCTCCTGGGCCATCCTGTAGAGAGCCTGATATAGTCCAATCCATATCGGTAGCTGTATAAGGCTTGGGAGACAGCCAGCCAGTGGATTAACCTTTGCCTCCCGGTAAAGTTTCATTTGCTCCTGAGCCAGTTTCTCACGGTCCTTAGCATATTTCTTCTGCAATTCCTGAAGTTTGGGCTGGAGCTCCTGAAGGGCCTTAGTTGCCCGCATTTGCTGGATATTGAGAGGCAGGGTCAGAATCTTGATGATGAGGGTGAAAAGGATAATCCCGAACCCAAAGGAGTAAGGTACGCCCAGGGAAGCCATGGCGTGGCTCAGGAAGGTTATGCTTTCTCTTATAGGAGTTACCACCATTAAGTCCCACATATCTATTCTCCTATGGCACAGGATCGTAACCACCTGGGTTCCAGGGGTGGCAGCGACTTATGCGCTTTATCCCCAACCACCCGCCTTTAAAAAGGCCATACCGAGCAATAGCTTGATAAGTATACTCAGAACAGGAGGGATAAAAGCGGCAGGTTGGGGGTAAAAGTGGTGAAATGAACTTCTGGTAAAAACGGATCAAAAGGAGGGCTAATTTTTTCACACCTTTTCCTCCTGCCAAAGCTTTGCTTTTCGGAGGACATCTCTGACAGCTTCCTGGGCTTCATTGAGGGAAGCACTGGCCAGACCTGCTCTGGCGATGAAGAGGAGATCCCATCCTTTTTTGATGTGGTGTTGATTCAAGCGAACGGCTTCCCTGAGGAGCCTGCGGGCCCGATTGCGGTGCACTATTTTGCCTATCTTACGGCTGGAAGAGAAAGCCACCCGCAACTTCCCAGGCTCTCCCGGCAAGCCCAGAAGCACCACATAAGGATTGCTCCATGCTTCCCCCTGCTGCCTTATCTCCTCCACACGTCTGGGGTCTTTGAGACGAAGGTGCCAGAGCTTAAACCTCATCAATCAACCGTAAGGCGCCATCGCCCTTTTAACCTTCTGGCCTTTAAGACCTTTCTTCCCCCTTTTGTCCTCATCCTGGCCAGGAAACCGTGAACCCGGAAGCGATGTCGCACTTTGGGTTGATAAGTCCTCTTGGGCATAGGTGTTCTTCACCCCCTTTACTTCTCAAGGTGTCGGTTTATAAATTCCATTATTTTGGCCTTGGGCATATAGCCGATAAGTTTCTCCACCGGTTTTCCACCTTTGAAAAGGATAAGGGTTGGAATGCTCATTACGCCGTAAGAGGCGGCGATGGATGGGTTCAGATCCACATTGACTTTGACCACCTTTAATTTACCGGCCATTTCCTCAGCTATTTCTTCCACAACGGGCGCCAGCATACGGCATGGCCCGCACCACTCAGCCCAGAAATCCACCAGAACCGGAACATCTTCTTCCAGGACTTCTTGCTTGAAAGCTCCAGCATCCACCTCCATTACCACCTCCTGAGGAAAAGCTTTAAGGTTTTAACCAGGTTTTCCCTGTCAATTTCATTGATGCATCGCTCAATATAGCCATCCACCAGCTCTACAGCTATGCTTTCCAGGGCAGCCCTGACAGCCATAATCTGGGTTAGAATTTCATTGCATTCCCGCCCCTGTTCAATCATTTCCCTTATGCCCTTTATTTGCCCCTCTATCCTCACTAGTTTCTTCAGAATTTCTTCCATATCTGGCCTTCTCCAAGGCCTCCTTTAAGGAAGGAGGAATGGGAATTGGTCTTCGGTTTCCCTTCATGTCCACAAAGACCTGAACCGTGCGGCCCTGCGCTAAAAGCTGGCCTGTCTCACCGTTGAGGACCTCGTAAGCAAGCGTAAAACTGGAATTCTTGATTTCTTCAACCCATGTCTTTATTTTAATCAACTCATCAAAACGAGCCGGAGCCAGGTAACGGCAGGAGGCTTCAGCTATAACAAATCCTATTCCTGCCTTCTCCGCCTCGGCGTAACTGAAACCCAGGGACCTTAGAAAATTGACCCTGGCGACCTCAAACCAAACAAAATAATTGGCGTAATAAACAACACCTTGCGCATCTGTTTCGGCAAACCTTACCCTTAGTTCTACCTCCCCGACCATAGCCAATCACCCCCAAATTATAACTTAATGGTTACCAAAAGGCAAACTCAAAGGCCCTATCGGGGGCGATTTCACCCAAGTTACCTCTCCAAAAGTTGTGGGAAAACGGCATTTTGCGTAAAATAAAATTAAAACCAGCCGAAGGAGGGGGTAAAATGGCCAAAGCAGTAGTGGCATGGAGCACTGCTGCAAACGCCGAAGAAGCTGTAGCTCAGGCTTTTGATAAGGCCTTGAGCGAACTGGCAACGAAGCCCTCCCTCGCTATCCTTTTTGCTACCGTGGATTACGACCCTGTGCAGGTGCTAAAGTTTGCTCGCAAAAGGATAGGGAGAACTCCTCTCTGGGGGGGAACCACCTTTACAGGCCTTTTGACCCCTGATGGGTTCATATCTGGCCCAAACGGTGCTTTGGGGGTGATGCTCCTTTCAGGTGTGGAAGCAGGTGCAGGGTTTGTCCCCGCTGGAAGGAACCCCAGGAATAATGCCTTAAAGGCCATTAAGAAAGCCACTGCCGGCGTCCCATCACCCAAAGCTTTCCTTATGATGGCCTCCCCCGGAATTGAGGAAAGGGTGATAGAAGCTCTGGCCGAGGCTCATCCCGGTGTTCCCATCGTTGGAGGAAGCGCTGCCGATAACACCATTGAGGGCAAGTGGAAGGTCTTTGGCTACACCAAAGCTCTCCCCAAAGGTGTAAACATCGCTGCTCTCTCCCATGTGGGTAAAATCGGTGTGGCTTTCGGTGGTGGCTATTCCCCAACTGATAAAACGGCAAAGGTGACCAAAGTCAAAGGCCGCACTCTCTACACGCTGAATCGCCGCCCCGCTCTGGAAGTTTACAAAGAATGGACCGGCAAGAGCCAGGAAGAGGTGGCGGGGATGAACCTCCTGGGGGCAAGCCTCCTGTTCCCTCTGGGCATTGAAGAAGCCGGTTTTTACAGGATTGTCCACCTCGCTTCCGGCAACCCCGATGGTTCCATAGGTGCTTTTGCCGAAATCCCTAAAGGAACAGTGGTGCGCCTCATGGAAACCAGCGTGGATAAGCTCATCCAGGATGTGGGCGATATAGTTAAGGAAGCGCGGAAGGACATGACCAGAGTTGATGCCCTCATCCTCAGCCACTGTGCTGGAAGAAAGGTCGCTATAGGCGATCGCATCGGGGAGGTTGTCCCCAAGATCAAAGAGGTAATAGGTGATGCGCCGTTCATCGGCTTCTTCTCCTTCGGTGAGCAAGGATACCTCCCCAACCAGGTGAACCGCCACTGTAACCTCATGCTTTCGGCTTTGGCTATAGGGGAGTAAGAAGATAAGGGGGGCAGGGGTTAGCCCTGCCCCTTCTTTAAAACAGGAGGGAAATTGAGCATAGTAAACATCTACGATGCTAATGCGCAGGACACGGAGGAGGTAATAGCCAGGGCTTTTGATGATTTTGAAGTGGATGTAAAAGACAAAAGCGTGCTCATAAAGCCCAACATCGTAGCTGGTTTGCCTCCGGAACATGGCGCAACAACCCACCCTGCAGTAGTATCTGCCCTGGTCAGGGAATGCCTCAGGCGAGGCGCTTCTAAGGTTATAGTGGGAGATAATCCCGGAGGCGTGGAAAAAGATTCCAGGGTTACTGCTCAAAAAGCAGGCCTCGTTGAAGCAAGCCATGGCTGCTTCGCAAGACTTTCGGAAAGGGTTACCGAGGTTTTACTGCCTTCCGTAGGGGTTAAGGCCCCTATTTCCAGCGCCATCCTGGAGACGGATTTCCTCATAGATGTTCCGGTTATGAAGACCCATGTTTTCACCACTATAACGGGGGCGGTTAAAAATCTCTATGGCTACGTGGCGGGAACAGCCAAAGCGCGGCTTCACCTGGCAGCACCCACCCGCCGGCAGTTCGCTGCCCTGTTGGCTGACCTTTATGCCCTCCGGCCGCCAGATTTTGTGGTTATGGACGCTTTAAGGGTAATGGAGGGCAATGGCCCCACCCATGGGCAGGTAAGGCCTCTGAGGAAAATCGTGGCCGGGAGGGATGGCGTTGCTGTGGATGCTGTCGCCTGCAGGATGATGGGTGTTGACCCCAACAGAGTCCATCACCTGGTGGAGGCTTCCAGTAGAGGGCTTGGCCGGATTGAAGGGGTGGAGATTGAAGGTAGCTTCACAGTAATTCCTGATTTCAAGCTTCCCACAACCTTTGCGGCATCCCCCCAGGAACAGGTTATGCTCCTTATGGCTATAGGTCAGGTCCGACCTGTGCTCAAGGAGGAGTTATGCCTTCAATGCGGGGAATGCGCCACGAATTGCCCCGCTAAGGCCATTTCCCTCAGCCCTTATCCTGTGGTGGATGAATCCCGCTGTATAACCTGCTATTGCTGTGTGGAGCTATGTCCTGAAGGGGCCTGGGAGATACCTTCGGGTATACAGGAGAAATTTGACCGGATATTTCGTTAGATGTGCTCTCAAATGGAAGTTCTCCTGGAAGAGGATAAGCACTGGTGGTTTGCCAGCCGGACAAAAGCAATATTTGCCGTCCTTGCTCCTGTTGTAAAGGGGGCCGAAGGATTAGTATTGGATGTGGGCAGTGGGGCTGGCAATATGTTCCATCATCTTTCCCGTTATGGCCCGGTAGTGGGAGTTGACAATAACCCCAAGCCCCTTCTGGTGGCCCTAAAGAGGGGCTATGTAGTACCTCTGGGAAGGGCGGAAGCTTTGCCTTTTCCTTCCGAAACTTTTCGCTTAATAGCCCTCCTGGATGTCATTGAACACTGCGATGATGATCTTCAGGTCCTCAGGGAGTGCTATCGGGTGTGCGTTCCTGGGGGATTTATTATAATAACTGCTCCGGCTTTTCAATGGCTATGGAGCTACAACGATGAGCTGAACCGCCACCGGCGGCGTTACAATGCAGGTTCTTTAAAGGCTCTGCTGGAAAAAGCTGGCTTTCGGAGCTTGCGTATTACTTACAACAACTTCTTCATCTTCCCCCTGGCTGTGCCCCTCATCCTGATTCGTGAGAGGCTTGGGCTACATCCGGATCTCGCCTCACCCCACTTTGATGAGGATGCTTATCAAGTGGAGATGGAGCCAGTTCCTCCTATACTAAACACCATCCTGACCAGCGTTGGGGAACTGGAGGCCTGGCTTATAAGGCGAATGAATTTGCCTTTCGGCACATCCATTATCGCTTTGGCTCGTAAAATTTGATCTTTGCTATAAGTCTATCAAGGCTTTCATGACCGTTCACCCGGATCCGCTTTAGGGTAAATAGATTATCGGACGTGTGAACCACGCCCGGTTCAGTAATGACGGCCCCCCAGAAGTGGGCCGATTTAAGAACCTTTACAACTTCATCATCGTAAAAGCCAAAAGGGTAGGAGAAGAACCTGGGCTCAATTCCATGAGCTTCCAGGGTCTGTCTTGAGCCAAGGATTTGCCATACAAGGTAATCCAAATCCCTACCTTTCAGACTTTCGTGGTTGCGCCCGTGAGCTCCAATCTCCATCCCGGCTCTGGCCATTTCTTCCACTTGCTCCCAGGAAAGATAGCCAGGCCTTTTTTCGTCAATGAAATCGGTAATCACGAAGAAAGTGGCCACAAAGCCATACTTCCGAAGCAGTGGGAACGCATCTGTATAATGGTCTCGGTAGCCGTCATCAAAGGTGATTATAAGGGGCTTTGGTGGTAATGGCTTCCCTATGGTTAAGTAGTATACGAGTTGCTTAAGGGTAATGGTGGTATAACCCTGGCTTTTGAAGTATTGAAGGTGTTCTTCAAATTGTTGTGGGGAAACGCTGAGTTCTTTGCGAATCTGATTAGCATCCGGAGGAGGTGGGGAGATGTAATGGTAAAGCAATATGGGCACAATTGCTTCCCTTTTGACCCCATCAGGGGTGGGAAGGGGAG
>Ga0105162_1000486_pt1 | contig 26142 bp, 21 predicted proteins | sample JNZ201metaG_FD_81532 | JGI IMG/M metagenome (GOLD analysis project Ga0105162, IMG submission 81532) | Hot spring microbial communities from Jinze hot spring, China to study Microbial Dark Matter (Phase II) - JNZ 20120812A | ecosystem: Environmental > Aquatic > Thermal springs > Hot (42-90C) >...
AAATCAGAAAGTCGCCTCTTTCCCTTATGATGTTCAGAATTATCTCTGGTTCATCTCGAAGAACTTTCTTTATTATCTCCCTTATCTTGACTTCATCTAAATTCTCCATACTCATATATCAAACTCAAAAAAGAATTTAATCATAAAAACAATTACTTGAACACTTTTTGAAAAAATCACACAACAAGCTTTGTAATAACTCCGTGAAGTTTCACAGGTGGAAAATTATAAACAGGAAAAATTTTAAACAAAATTTATAAAAATTTCTCGCTAAATACAAAAATATAAAGAGTTTATGGCTAACTTTCGTGAAAAGATAGAAAAAGGAGATAGTTTTTTGATAACATGCGAGATATCTCCACCACGAGGTCCGAACACAGAATCATTTGAGGAAAGGTTAAAAGAAGTCAGAGGGAAAGTTGATGCTGTTAATCTCACAGATAACCCTATGCTTTCTGTAAGAATGACTCCCGTTGTCGCATCACTTTTTGCTATAAAAAATGGCATAGAACCTATAATGCAGATAACTTGCAGAGATAGGAACATACTCGGAATAACATCTGACCTCATAGGTGCGTGGGCTATAGGAGTGAGAAATGTTCTCGCTCTTTGGGGAGATATGCCAAAAGAAGGGAAACCCAAAGGAGTTTTTGAGGTAGATACGACAGAACTTATAAAACTCATAACAGATTTAGGGAAAGGTTTAGATTTCAGAGGAAATGAGATAAACAGCAGGTGTGATTTTTTCGTAGGGGCAGCTTTGAATCCATTTGATGAACCGGAGAAACTAAAAGAAAACGCCGAAAAGAAAATTTCCGCAGGAGCGAGATTTTTCCAGACCCAACCGGTATTTGACCTGAACAGCATAACTCACTTTGCAGATTTCGTGTATAAAAATAAAATCAATGTCCTTCTGGGAGTGATAATAACTCCTTCTGAAAAAACACTTGAAAATATAAAAAAGTTCGCAAAGGGAATGGTTATACCAGAAGAACTTGAAGAAAATCTGAAAAAATACGAGAGCAAAGAAGATAAAGAAAAGGTTGCCGTTGAATTCTGCTCAAAACTTATAGAGAAAATAAAACAGACCAAAGTTTTCAGAGGTGTTCATATTTACAGTCCAACAAAAGAATCACTTATAGGCAAACTTCTTGAATTCTTGCCAGTATAGTAGCTGAAAGACAAAAATTTTAGTTTGAAATCACCCTCTCTGGAAGTCCTATTTTTACTGCTTTTGCTTTTGATTCAGAAATCTTTTCAAAAAGTTTCTGAATCATATAGGAAAGTTTTTCTCTCTCTTTTTCTCGGAGATTTTCTTTCTCATCTGGCAATCTATACAGTTCAAATACATCGTAAGGGAAATCACCCAGGAAGTTAGAATAGATGATTTTGTAGTTATCTTCTATAAGAGCAAATACTCTTTTCCATTTTTCATTTTCTTTGCACTGCCAACCGCAAGGAGAGGACTCTGCAAAAACCACTCTTTTCCCGACATCTTTTACCTTCACCCTGTTTTTCTTTCTCTCGTAAGAAACAAGAGAAACACCATCTGTATTAAAATCTTTTGTCTTGACACCAAGTATTTCAAGTAAAGTCGGCATTATATCCACTTGACTAGACAAAACATCAACATCTAATCTTTTTATTCCGGGAACTCTTATTATAAGCGGGATTTTCAAAATTTCTTCGTATAAGGAAGAGTTTCGGGAAGTTGAAGCGTGTCCAACCCATCCATGCTCAAAAAGCTCCTCACCGTGATCAGCTGTTATAACAACAACGGTTTTATCGTATATTCCAAGCTCTTTCAGAAGATTTATTATTTTCCCAACTTCTTCATCTTGCCTTCTCACTTCAGCGTCGTATAAGAGCTTCACATATTCTATTTCATCTTCGTTGAGCTCAATCTTTTCAGATTCTTTATAAACTATTTTCTTTTCCAGAATAGGTCTCAATTTCTCCTGACTTACATTTTTGAGATTTATTTTTGATTCCGGAAGAAAAAGGTTGATATACTCCTCAGGAGGGTCATAGGGTAGGTGAGGACCTCTGAGATGGAACCAGACAAAAAAAGTTTCGTCTTTATGCTTTTTAAGGAAATCAAATATATTATTTCCAGAGAATTCAAATCCCAAATTTCCGATGGTATCGCCGGTCCAGTGTTCTGCGTATGTTTTCCAGCCGTTCTCTTTTAAAACCTCAACCGGTGTTTTTATATTTTGATTGAGAACAAGTCCTCTGACGAGAACTCCGTGTGTAGTAGGAAAAAGAGAAGAAAAAATTGAGACAAGTGAAGGAGAAGTCCATCCAGAAACCGCATAGAATTTCCTGAAAACTATTCCTTCTTCCGCAAGCTTATCTATATTTGGAGTTGTTCTTCTCGTATTACCGTAGCATGAAAGATTTTCTGCTCTCAGGCTATCAATTGTTAAGAAAAGGACTTTGAATTTATCATCTGGTAAAGCAGGTTTGAAAAACAGAGGAAATGTAAAGATAAAAACCAAAAAATATATGACCTTGAAATGTGCAATTAATTTACAAAACTTTCTGCAAAACATATTTTTACTCATTGTAATTTAACGAGTTTAGCAAAAAAATTATGTTTGAAACAAAAAAGCTATTTGATTTATCAAAAACAAAAAAGATTTCTCATTTTAAACAATATAAGTTAAAAATACGATTTTAAATTCGCTTGACTTTCCTGAAACAAATGATTATTTTTTATGTTGAAGAGTAGATTTCAAAAAAATTTAAAGGAGGATTAGACATGAAAGAAAAACACTTTTTGTTTTTTTTCTTGATTTTTTTGGCTCCTTCGCTTTCTATGTGTTCTGAAGATGACTTAAAATTCAAAACTGCGGGGGGGGGTATCAATATCAATCAAAGGGAACACTAATTTTTCCCCTAACCCAAATCATTTGTATTCCCGAGATATACAATCACATGAAATTTTATCTTATCCAAAAGCTCCCCCGAACAACGAAAATTCTATACCACGTATCAAGTTTAATGTTCCCTACTTTTCTTCTGGGATATTTGCATGTGATAAAGTAAAAATAAGTGGTAAAGCTATAATTAGCTCAGATATCACTTCAAACTTTGAAGTTGAAATCAAAGGTAATGTCAAAGTAAATGGAAACATAAAATATGGATATAAATTTGAAGGAGGGGGAAACTATAAAGTAAGCGGTAATATAATTAAGATAAATGAACATTATGAGTGTATGCCATTTGGTTTTGATTTTTCCCTACTAAGCTCAATCCCATCTGCAAGAAAAGAACTTTTGGGACAGAAAAATAAAATAAAAATACATAATGAAAAAATTAAGATAAAAGGAGGAATATATAAATTTGATGAACTAAAAATAGAGAAATCAGAGATAGAACCTGATGGTCAGGTGATAATCTTTGCAGATGAGATAAAAATAGAAAGCTCAAAAATAAATGGTTCTCCCCTTGACACTTTTTTGATACCAACAAGAAAAATAAATATAGAAAAATCAGAAATATCTGCTGTAATAATGAGTAACTACGGCGAGGTAAAGTTGAACTCTGTAATTTTACGAGGTGGTATTTTTGGAAATGAAATCAAAATAGAGGGAAGAAGTTATGTTGAACATCTTGCAAAATTACGGGAGGGACTTTTGTATTTCTTAGGGAGGAACATATATTTCTTAAAACGAGCGAAAATTTATATAGATAAATTAGGGATGGAAGTAATACCTATATATATAACTATTTCCTCCGATGGAGATATTAATGAAGTTTATACAAAAATTTCAAGTTTAGGATTTTTGGTTAATATAGATGACATTATTCCTGGGAAGGATATTATCCTACTCTTACCATCATCAAGCTTACTCTTTGGTCTTGCTCCCGATGAACTTGAAAACTACCTCCTTAATAATATAAGCGATATAACTTTTGTTTCCTATTTCTATTTTCTGGGTGAAAAATCCACTGATTATTTCCCCTTGATAAAAATGGCACATTTAGACATAGATACTAATTCAATAATTCAATTATGCAAAATAGAAAAATGCTATTTTTTAGACGATTTATTTCCTAACATTGACATTGTTATCTATCCTCCCTTGCCAATAAAAATTTTGAATATTTTCTTCAACAATGGTATTACTTTTAGCCAAGGATATCCTTCACCATCAACTAAGATGGGTAGTATAGAATTTATATCAATTCTGAACTCACTACAAGTTTTAAATATAGATGATAAAAAAATTATGATCAATCCACATCCTGATTTCCCCATATTGAAGTTATATACTTATGAAGATAATAGCTGTATAAAAGTATTTATTGATAGTGAAAAATTAGGAATATTGAAAAGTAGCCCAGATAAAGTTACAGAATATTTTCCGGAAGTTAGAGACATTGGATTTGTTAAAGAATTTATCAGAAAAAGAGATTGTTTATTTATTAGAACACCGGAAAAAGCATATCTTATAGATTTAAAAGAGATATTACCTACTCACTCCAATCATATCCCTTCTGATGAATATTATGTTATGAATATAAGCGATGATATTTATATAAATCAAGGGAAAATTAATATTATCTCAGCAGATTCGCTTTATAAAAATTATCAGTGGAATTTAACATCAATATCACATACTTTGGTTTATTTGAGAGGTCATAAAAATATAATCAATGCCATATCGTACATACCAAATATCACAGTAATAGATACCGCTTTTGAGCTTGATCATCCTGAGATAAATTATATAGACTTAAATTATGCAAATCTCCTGAGTGGAGGGGATATCACAGGAGAAGGAGACAATTCACCTTCTTCTCTTATATTTGATGACTCCCCGAACTTCATTGAGCACGCAATAGGAGTTGCTTCAATTATAGGAGCTAAGGAAAACAATGGAGGTATGGTAGGAGTATTCCCCGGAGTTAAAATAATTCCATATCAAGTGGTAAAAGCAGTAAAAAAATATGGCAAAATAGAACTCATACCTTACTATAATAAGCGCGAAATGATTAAAGTTTTTTGTGATGCTGTGGGTTGGAAAAGATGCATACCCCACGGATTAGAAAAATGCCCATCAGAATATATAAAAGAAGATTTGAGTTCTCCCGATGAACTCACAAAAATATATAATTTTGAAAGACCATTTGATACAATTGCAGATATAATAAATATCAGTGGTGGTTGTGATATTGAGAATGATCAAGGATGTATAAACCTCTATCAAGACCCAAAATTTAATAAACTTTTTGAATGCATATATAGAGAAAGGAAGAATAAGATTTTCCTATCCAATTGATAAAACTCCACCAGAAATGATAGCAAGGGGAGGAACTTTAATAATTTCCGCAGTTGGGAACAACGATAAATGTCTCTCCTGCAAGTGTTGGCCAGCGATAGCAACATATGTTCTATCTGTTGGAGCAGTTGATCCAAATGGTAATAGATATGATTACTCTTGCTATCCCTTTGATACCACACAAGCAAAAGAACATTTTATGGCTCCATCAGGTTCCCAAACAAACGGTTATCCACTTATAACTGCAATGATCAACGGAGGGATTGGATACGGTACTGCAAGGACTCACCCGGGCACTTCATTCGCTGCTCCACATGTTTCTGGACTTGCAGCTTTACTTTATGCGTGGAATGGATATCATTACTTCGCAAGAAATATAGCTGATTATAATATAAAAGCAATACAGCTTGGTGCATCCGGGAATGGGAATATAATAAACAAAGAATACGGATATGGGATAATAAATGTTGAAAAATCTTTTCTTTCCCTCTTTAACCGTTTGGAATTTGGAGATAAAATAGCAGGTAAAGATCAAATTTTAATATCAGATATCAATAAGTATATCTATGATTTAGACAATTACAAGTTAGAATTCTGCCTCCAATCAAATGGAGATAACGCCCCCATGATAAATTATCCTATCTATATAAGTATAACAAATGATCCTTTTAATTTTGACAAATATACTTTTTACTTTGCTTACATTGATGGAGATGAACAAAGATTACAAAATGTAAGATTTAACCTTAATGGTAATGAAGGAATGATATGGGATGATGAAAACTTCCGAATTGAAGGTGTTCCAAGGTTCCGTGAGCATCTCCGCTACATATTTGGTCCAAATTTTTACGCTCTCTCCCCAGATTTTAACCCGCCTCCAAATTTATGGACTGCCGGGTTTATATCCGCGCTCTCCCGCCTTACCTTACTTATTACTATAGACCCAAGTGTAAATAATGTAGGAGATATAATCAGAAGAACCTTGAGAATAAGCTTTGCAGGAGGTGGTGAAAAGCAAATATATATTGAGATAAAAATCAGTAACAATTGTGTAGATTCTATCGGGACAGTAAGGCATTGTACATGGTTCATTACTCCAATATGTGTTGGTGAAATAAATTTATCAAGTAATCCGACTATTTTGATTGATATAATCCGAATAGGAGGAAGAATATTAAGCTCAAATCCAGCATGTGCTCTGTTCTGGTTCTTATTCCCGTTCTGCCTTATGTTCCCAACAGGTGGATGTAGTACCTTCACAACACCAGATCTATTATTCGTTATTATTGCTATTTGTTTTTTGATAATAAAAAATGCAATCACTAAAATAAAATATGGGAAGTACTAAAACATTTTTCTTATTTTTCTCTCTATTATACATATCTTCCTTGGTCAGCGGAGCTCCTTTTATCATATCCTGTAAAGAAAAAAAGAATAATAATAGTTCGCAAAAACAAAAAGAAGCAGAAAATATATGTGGTTTTGACATCATGAAAATTATAGATGAAGTAAAATCAGGAAAATATTTTGAAGACAAAACTGAAAACAACTTAAAAAATCTTTCCCCAATCACAGCAGAAAATAAAAACTATGCCACTCCATCATCGGAGCTTTTCTCCGCTCAGCTTATAAAGTTCATCATACCAGAAGACATTTTTTTAATATATGGAAACGAAATAACAGGAGTAGTTTTTATCAGCTCAAAAAATCAAAAATATCCATTAGAATTTGAAACAAAAGATAGTAATTTATATGGTGCATTTGAATTAAACAAAACTCCCGCTGATAAAGATTTTCTTAATATAAAGATTTTTCACAACTCAACTCTCATTGCAGAAGCAGAACTCTTATTCCCTTCACACGAGAAAAACTACTTGATAGAAAAAGAAAACGAAAACAAAATAATAGATATTTCCTGTGAGTTAATAGATAAATGGAGATTTCCAGATAATAATTCAAATAACATAGAAGATTTCAAAGAAACTCTCTTAAATACAGCGGGAAATTCACAGCTTTTACCTGCTAGTGTAAGACCAAAAACATCTTATGCTATCTCTATTACAATTGAAAAACAATCTGACAACTTTCCCGATGGAAGTAGCTACATAATTGAAATTTCTGAAACACTACGTTTTCCATCTGAGAAAACGAAAAAATATTTTTTCCCCGCAAACCTATCGGAAGTTGAAATAAATGGATTTGATGGAAAAAGAAAATATTTCCTCAAAGTTATTCTCTATCACCAAAAATATGGAGTCATAGCGGAATCCCAAACATTTATAGTCCCAAAATTCCTTGAAAGTATAATAAAGGTAGAAACAGGACCTTCTGCCACATGTGCCATAGACAAAACGGGAAATCTCTGGTGCTGGGGAAAAGGAAATTCACTCTGGATAAAGTTGAGAGATTACAAAACCTCAAAAAAATGGAAAGGAGTAACTTTTGATGATTTCTGGGAAAATTATCTCCAATACTACCCAGATGACCAAACATATTTTCTTCCCTCCACATTTGATCTCACTGTATTCAATCCGGATACAGATATATTTGAGGAAGAACATCTTATTGCTGAAAAATTACACACTCTTGATAAATACTATGAAAACCCCATCCTTTTACCCACAAAAATAATGGAAAAAGTAATAGATGTTGATATTGGTGGTGCACCATTCTTTTCTTCTGACAAAAAAGAGAAATTTGAAGATTTTCAAACTATTTTCTGTGCGGTAAAGGAAGATAAATCTCTCTGGTGCTGGGGATTTATACCACTAACTTTTACAGATTGCTATTCATTTTTTGAGTTCAGGAGGTCACCCTTTGTAATTTTTGATTGTCTGACATTACCAAATATTCTGTCATACGGTGGTTGCGATATATATACATGCTCAATTTGTGCAGAATTGAATGAAATAGGATGTTATAGTTTCTTCCAACCTGTTGAAATAATGAAAGATGTTGAACATGTTGAGGTAGGCGTATATCAGGTTTGTGTTCTCAGAGAAGATAAATCTCTTTGGTGCTGGGGGAATAATATAAGAGGACATCTTGTAGGGAAAAGAACTTGCAACAAAAGAAAAGGGAAAAATGTTATTATAGGTTCGTTTAATGATAAACCTGTATATATAAGCAAACCGGCGTGCGATCCAGAAGGAGAATTCATAAATAACTGGAACGATTCGCTCTTCGTAAAAACACCTGTAAAGGTTCTTGACGGAGTAAAAAAATTTGATATGTTTGAAATTCCAAGAAGGATGCTAGATGAAGAAAATTTTGAAAAAGATGAGCTACTATACAAGGTTTTACATTTTACATATTTTTTCGGTTCAAGGATTTGCGCACTGAAAGAAGATAACTCTTTGTGGTGCTGGGGATTAGCCCATTACTTAGGATACTGCAGTGCTCTTCCCGACCCTCTTACAAATCCGACAAAGAAAATGGAATCTGTAATAGATTTTGATGTGGGAGGGACTCTTATTTGTGCTATTTCCGAAAAAGATGAATCTTGGTGCTTTGGTTCTTGGAAAGATTGGTATATTGACCCTCAAAAAAAAGGAAAACAACTTCTGAAAAATTTTCCACACTTTTTATCAACCCCTGTTAGACTAAACGAAGAAATTCTAATGCTTGACTTGAAGAAAATAGAAATAGGATGGTCACATGCTTGCGTACTAAAAAAAGATGGGACACTTTGGTGTTGGGGATACAATGACTTTGGACAAATAGGAAAAAGAATAAGAGAAAAGAATGATGAAACAAAACTATCAAATTCAGCTAATCCAAATAATTCAGAATACCTGTGCCCTATACCCATCGGAACAGGTTTCAATAACTGCGATATAAGAGTAGAAAGAGATTTTGTTTCAGAACCCACACTTGTTATGAATGATGTTTGCGATATATCAGCTGGCGAAAATTACACATGTGCTATAAAGAAAAGTGGAAGTGTGTGGTGCTGGGGCGATAACATATTTGGTCAGGTGGGAGATGGAACAGCAGAAAACTTGATTGAAGAACCAGTAAGAGTAGTCGCTGGTAAAGAATAATGTTAAATGATGTTTATATCACCCTTTGCATAACTTTACACTTTCATAAATCAAATAATTTCTGATGAACTGAATTTTCCCGGGTCAATTTTTAATTTTCTTGCCACGAAATAAAGTAGAACTATTTTGATGTTTTCTTCTCTATTATTTCTTTTATAGGGTCGTAATCTTTTTTTTCCTCGTCAGGAGTGCTTTTTGTTTTTTGAAGTTCTTTGACATCTACAACCGGTTTTTGTTTTGCCTTCACATCTTCTTCACTTTCAGCAATATTCTCCTTTCTCTCAGTAGAATGTACACCTTTTGACCTATCCGATGGCTCATCATAATATCGTGGAGTAATGTAATTTTGAATTCTTGTTTCCTTCTTCATTTCTCTTTCCTTTTGTTTTTCTTTTTCATTTTGAATACTGCTCAGGACTTCATCTTTTACCTTTATGCATATTTTCCATTTGCCAAAGCTCACATCTAAAAATCTTGAAACTATGAGAAAAAAGATCCCAAAAAAAACAAGATATACGAAAAATCTTATCATAAATCTGATTTTAAAAATTTGAACATTCCACTGACTTACACAAAATCAGGGAAGTTAAAAGTTATATAGCCAAAATGAAAGAGTCATATTGAAGAAAGTCATCTGCTATATCTTCAAGGTTTTTAACCTCAAATTCTCCTCCCATCTCTTTGAGTGCAGAGATAAACTCCTCAACTTCACCTTTCATCTTTTCATCTAAAAAATCAAAAGAAACATCAGGAGACAAAACGAGTTTTACTTTATTCCCCCTCAGAGTTATTCCAAGAGACATTCTGATGGTTTCAAAAACACGCTTGGGGTCAGAACTATCGGAAATGAAAACAATGCACTTTTTCATAAATCATCTTGATTAAGCAAAAAATAAAACTTTTTATAAAAATCACCACTTTTTCTCCCATCTTAACCTGTTCAATATAAAAACAGTTCAGATTTTCAATCCAGACAGAGCAAACAACTTAAAATTAATTTTCCTATTCTTATGAAAAAAAGGTTTATAATTTTGAGCGATCTTCATCTCGGAGAAGGAAGAATTCTCAACGGTCAGATAAACTACAAAGAGGACTTCGTATATGATGAGGATTTCTATGAATTTTTAAGGTGGTGGGTAAAGGACTCTCAATCTTCTGGATACGATTTCACGCTTGTTCTCAACGGTGATATATTTGACATAATAAAATCTATACATAAAAAAGGTAAGATCTACAAAAAAGATGTCTTTCATTTCCTTGATAATTCCATAAACAACCACAGAATATTTTTCAACGCTCTGAAGGATTTTGAGTCAGAAGGCGGAAAGATAATATACATAGTAGGAAATCATGACCATCCTGTCGCTTCTCCCGAAATTCAAAGCTTCATCTTAGAAAAAACAGGATTGAAAACAAAGTTTGTCAAGAGAGAATTTTTTGAAGATGGACTTTGGATAGAGCACGGGAATAAGTATGAGGTCATAAACAGAACAGACCTTATCAATATCTGGCTAAAAGATGAAAACGGAGAAGAAGTTCTGAACATGCCATGGGGGACAAAATTTGTGGTGGAAGTTATAGCTTCATTTGCTTTTGAAAAACCGTATCTTGATAGATGGAGACCTCTTGGTAAAGCAATAAAATGGGGGCTGATATTTGATACAAAAATAACCCTCCTCGCTATAATAAGAATGATAAAATTTATGATGAAAAACAGAAAAATCTACGATCCCATAAGAAGAAGATATGTTTTCATACCTTTAAGTAGTATTACTGATGCTATGGGACACAAAATTGTAGATAGGTCGGCAAAGATTCTGCTCAAAAGACCAGATATAAAAGCAGTTGTAATGGGACACACTCACAAAGCTTTCCTTGAAAGATATATAAATAAAGTATACGCGAATTCCGGAACATGGGTCCCATTCGTATCATTTGACACTCCATATATAGGAATCGTAGATAAAAGAAGTTTTGTCATAGCAGACATACCAGAAAACAAAAATAACATTTTCGTAGGGGTCTTTATATGGCACGGAAGAGAAAGAATGTTTGAAGAGATAAAAGAAATCAGATACTCAGATCAAAATATTTGAGAAAATAAAAAATTTATGTTTCTGAGCGATTTATGAGATGAGAGAATTAGAAAAATTCAACGAAGGAAATTTTTTTGTTCTATACTTTGATAAAGGAAAACTTCTTCCTGGGATAGTAAAAAACGAAAATTACGGCAAAATACTTATCATAACAGAAGAAGGAAAAGAGAAGTTCGTAAGTGAATCGCAAATACTTATCAAATCAAAAACTATGACAGAAAACTTCTTTGAGAAAATCAAAAAGCTAAAAGAAGAGATAGACCTAAAACTCATCTGGGAAATAGCGTTATCTTCTCCTGATGTCAGAGAAATAGGCACAGAAGAAATGGCGAATATAATATTTCAGAAAGCAGATGCCGAGTCAATATCAGCAATACTCCTCAAACTATACTCAGAAGAAAATATTTACTTCAAAAAGAAAGGAGAAAAATGGGAAATCAGAGAAGAAAAAGATGTAGAGAAAATCCTGTCCCAAAGAAAAATAGAAGAAGAAGAAAAAAGGAAAACAGAAGAAGCTAAATCTTGGTTAAATAAATTAAAACCTGAAATAGAAAAGGTATTACAAATTTCGCTCAGCTCTTTTTTCAATTCAGATTTTCCAAAATACGGAGAAAAAATTCCCGATATAGTAAAAGAGAAGCTGAACGAGATAAAAAATGGTTTCATAAATAGCGAAATCAAAAGAACAGAAATACTTCCATATAGCAGAGAAGAAGATATTTTCAAGATTCTGTGTTTTTTTGGAATCATAGACCCATATGATAATTTTTTTATTGAAAGGTTCAAGATAAATTATAGACCTCTTGAATTTGATATTTACCCAATTGAAGAGTTCGAAAAACAAAAGGAAAAAGGAGCAAGAGAGAAAATCCAAAATCCATCGTATTCAATAGATCTTGAAGGAACAGAAATAAGAGACGATGCTTTCTCAAAAATCACAGAAAACGAAATAATGGTGCATATAGCAGATACAACACTCCTTGACAATGAGAAACTCATAAAAGAAGTAATAAAGAGGGGAAAAACAATTTTTTTCCCGGAAGGAAAGGTTGATATGCTTCCTCAAAAAGTAGCAAAAGAGCTTTCTCTGGATTCAAAAAAACCAAAACCCGCAATAACTATCAAAATTAGATTCTCAATGTTTGAAAATAACTTTGAAGTGAAAAGCGTTGAAATTGTTAAGTCAGAAGTAGAGATAGAAGAGAATTTTGAATTTTCAAACTGCGATGAGCGAGTGTCAGAAATCATTGAGTTTGGGAAAAAACTATATAAGATAAGAACAGAAAAACTCGGTGGATTAGACCTTATATCAGATGACTTCGCCATATTTTTAAAAGACAAAAAGATTGAAGCACAAAGGTGGAGAGTGAATGATTCAAGAATAGCAGTAGCTGAAATATCTATGTTATGCTCATATGCAATAGCTCTCTTTTGCAAAGAAAACAATATTCCTGTTTTCTATCGCAGGTCAATACTCCCTGATGAGATAAAATCAAAAATCAAAAATTTCAGAGAACAAATAAAGAATATGAACTTTCCAAGACCTTATGTGCTATGGAAAAACATAAGGGCAGGAAGAACGATAGAAACAACAACAACTCCGAGCGGAGCAGAATCAATAGGATACCCACTCTACGCTTGGGGAACATCTCCTCTGCGAAGAAGCTGGGATTTTATAAACATAATCCAGATAGGAAGATTTCTTGATAAAAAAGAACTTATGAGCAAAGAACATCTTGCCATAATAAAAGATGAAATAGAAACCACAATAGGAAAAATAGAAACAGCAGAAGATATGAGATATAGATTCCTCCTCTGCATTTACATAATAAAAAACTTAAAAGGGAAAATACTTGAAGGACTGGTAGTGGAAAGAAAAGATACAGGAAAGGAAAAACAATATGTTTTCTGGATAGATGAAATAGCAGGTTTTGTAAAGGGAAATTCAGAAAAAGATTTTGACGAACTTCAAACTGTAAGTTTGATGCTTTCTGCTAATCCTTTGAAACTGAGTATATCTGCAAAACCAATTTGAAGGTTAGAAATAAAAGCGAAAAGTCATCTCTTCTCTCTTGCTCTTGGGTCAAAAATAGCATATGCTATCTCTGAAAGAATATTCATTGAAACTAAAATAGTTGTGAAAACGAGTGTCAGAGCCATAACGACCGGATAATCTCTATCTACAACAGACAAAACAAAGTATCTTCCCATTCCCGGTATTGCGAAGACCGTTTCAACTATGAAAGAACCGGTTATTAAAAAAGCGAAAAGCATACCACCAATACTGAAAACAGAAGATAAGGAAGCAGAAACAACATGTAGAAGGAATCTGAATCTTCCTATTCCTTTTGCCCTTGCAAATTTCACGAAGTCCTCTTGAAGCGTCATAAGAACAGAAGTTCGTGTAAGTTTAGCTATGTAGAGTGCCGGTCCAAAAGATAAAGTCGCTATTGGGAGAACATAGTGTCTCCAACCTTCCCACAGAGCCGGCGGTAATACCTTCAACCAAACCGAAAAGACCAGAATCAAAAAAGAAGCAAAAACAAACGAAGGGATTGATATTCCAAAAGAAAAAAGTGATTCAAAAGTTTTGCCGAAACGAAAAGCAGAAAAAACCCCAACAACAATTCCAAAAAATATAGAAACCACAAAAGAAATGGCTCCTAACTTAAAAGAGACCGGAAATGTATCTTTTATTATGTCGTTAGCTGTCCTATGAACGAATTTGTACGACGGTCCTAAATCCCCCCTCAGAACTCCGCTCAAATAAATGATAAATTGCTCATAAATGGGTTTATCTAAATGAAATTTTCTCTCTATGTTCCTTTTTATCTCCTCAGGGAGTTTTTTTTCTTTATCAAAAGGACCGCCTGGGACTATTCTCAAAAGAAAAAACGTAGCAGTTATCACAAGAAGTATTACCGTAGCTCCCGAGAAAAAACGTTTGAGTATGAAGCCAAACATAAACACTTAAATTTTTATAATTTAATTTATTTAATTTATTTGAGTATGAACCGCAGATGAAAAGAGAAAGAAAAAGAATCTTTGCAAAGTCATCAATTAAGATTGAAATTGAAAGAGAGCGTTTTGGAATAAAAGAGAGAAGGAAAACTCAAAGTTTTTTCTTCTTTCTCGTAGCCGTCTCTATCTCATCTTTATCATACATTCTCTCACAACCGAAATTCAACATATTTTATCTTTCATTCATATTTTATCTGCCATTACATATTCTGTGGAGGAAATATGGTCAAATAAAACAATTCCTTTTTGCAGGTTTTGTCTCTTACTTCGCAGTTATTCACTGGATAACCCACGCTATAACTCATTATGGTGGTTTCAGTTATGCTTTCTCTCTGATTCCGCTTTCACTCCTCTCTCTCGCACTTTCGGCTTTTTTCCTTCTATTTGGATACATGAGAAGTCAAATTAACACTCTGCTCAAAATTCCGTTCTCTTTGGCTGACCCCATAATATGGGTATCCACAGAGTATATAAAGACATTTTTATTCACGGGCTTTCCGTGGGCGCTTGTGGGATACTCCCTCTGGCAAAAACCTTCTCTTATCCAAACCGCAGATATAGGCGGAGTTTATATCGTTTCATTCTTCATAATACTGATACAGGGATTTTTATGCGATACCTACGATAGAATAAGCAATAGAATAAGCTCTCCCGCACTCTTCGTCTCATTCATAATAACATTTCTGCTTTCTTCTCTGTATCTGACCTACTCTTTCATGAGAAAAACAGAGATTGAAATAAATTTAGCAAGCGTGAAAGACGAGTTACCTGTTGTGGTAGTTCAACCTAACATCCCACAAGATATAAAATGGACTCCCGAGCTGAAATCAAAGTATCTCAAAAAAAATATAGAACTCACAATATCTGCAATAGATTATCCTTATAAATCTTTGTTTGCGGTATGGCCAGAAACCGCTCTGACATTCATATTGGATTTAGAAACAGAACTTAAAAATGAACTTCTTGATTTCGCTTCAAAGGGATTTTACATAATAGCAGGAGGGATAGGATATTCAAGAGAAATAAAAGACGGAAGAGCAAAAGAGATATTCTATAACAGAGCATACTTTATCACCCCCCAAAAAGAAATCTATCACTACGATAAAACTCATCTCGTAATATTCGGAGAGTATATACCATTAAGATCAGCTATAGAAAAAATACCTTTCATAAAAAAGATCATAGAAGATGTGGAAAAAGTGGCAGGAGATTTCACTCCGGGAAAAGAAGTCAAATCGCTCGGGAAAGAAATAAAAGTTGGAGTTCCGATATGCTTTGAATCAATCTTCCCGCAAATTACAAGAAAGATGGTGAAAGATGGAGCAGATTTCATAGCTGTGATAACAAACGATGGATGGTTTGGCTACTCCTCAGGTCCGTTTCAGCATTTTTCTGCATCGGTATTCAGGGCTATTGAGACAAGGCGGTTTGTGGTGAGAAGTGCGAACACTGGAATATCTGGTGTTTTCTCACCAACTGGCAAAATCATGTATCAGACAAAACTTCTTGAAGAAAGATCATTCCTCACCAAAATAAAACCTCTGAAAATCCAGTCGTTTTATATCAAGTATGGAGATTTATTCTCAATATCATGTATTTCCATACTTGCTCTTCTCTTCATTCTCTCCTTGATAATCAAAAAGTGAAAAGATAAACGAAATGGGGAAAAATCATTTCACTGTTATGACGAAGACACCTCTTCTGTTCTTACTCCATTTTGATTCGTCATTGCATTGAGGAGGGGGACACGGATCCTCTGGAAATTCTTCTCCAAACGAAACGGTTTGAATTCTATCTTCGGGAATACCCAGAAGTTCAACATATCTTTTTATTGCTTGAGCTCTTTTCCATCCGAGTTCCAGGTTATATTCATTGCTTCCTCTTTCATCACAATGACCTTCTATAAGAACAGATACATTCGGGTTCTCCTCGAGGATTTTTTTCAGAATACCAACGTTATACTCAATATCTGATTTCGCCTTATCTGTAAGTGAGTAAGAATCAAAATCAAAGTATATTTTTCTGAGTTGTTTGAGTATATAACCTCTTCCTAATGTTGAAGTTCCTTCTATATCATTTGGATTTATTCCTTTGAGAACTGGCAATTCTGGTTTTCCATATGTAAGTTCTTCTTCTTGAATTTCAACTTTCTCTTTTGGAGCTTGCGCTTCTTCCTTTCTGCGTCTTTCTAATTCTTCTTGCCATCTTTTTATTGCGAGTTCAGCAAACTCTTTTGAAACAATTGCTTTCGTTTTAGCTTCATCATATTTTTTCTCTTTTACCAGAGATTGGGCATCATTATAGTATTTTTCTGCTGTCTTGTATTCTTCAAGTTTATCTGCACCAACGCTTTTTGCTCTTTCAAGAGCTTGCTTTGCTGCGTCAAGTTCTGCTTGCGGAATCTTCTTCGCACAATTAGATAAAGAAAACGAGAAAATGAACAAAAAGACAAAAAACAAAAACCACGATTTTTTTGAAAATGCTACATCTGAAAGAGAAACATCTTTCATCATAGCTATCAATTATAAAAAATCAGAACCTCTAATGCAAAAAAACAAAAAATTCAGAAGAGAAAAACAAGAAACAAAACACTGAAAAATTATTTCAGGAAACCCATTGTCTCATCTTTTTGAGTATCAAAAATTTTGTTTTTGAAATTTCCATACTGGTCAGTGATATATAGATCATAATCTCCATCTATGTTTGAGGAGAAAATTATGAAGTTCCCATCAGGAGTCCATGTAGGATTTTCAGCAGAGCCGAAGTTTGTGATAATAGGTCTCTCCTCAGAGCGATCAAAATCATAAATATATATACTGAACCTATTGCCTTCAAGCTTTGAGAATACAATTTTTTTCCCATCAGGAGATATATCAGGAGATGTGTTATAGTTTCCAGAAAGTGGTAGAACTGACTCCCTTCCGTTCTTTAAATCTTTCACAAATATCTGTGGCAGACCAAGGCGACCAGAAACAAAAATCAAACTCTTTCCATCGGGAGTAATCTTTCCCATAACATCAGAGTTTCCAGATGTAATTTTTTTGAAACTCTTTTCTTTCAGGTTAAGAACATATATGTTAGCTCCTTTCCCATCGTTCCAAGGTATTATGAGATTATCGTTGTCAGAAAAATAAGGACTGAGAAACATTCCGAACTTTATAGATGTTGTATAGAGTTTTTTCGTAGAGGAATCAGCTATATATAATGAATACTCTTTGCCATTAAAATGCACTAATGCGATTTTTGATGCGTCAGGAGATACAGAGAAAAAAGGGATAAACGACTTTGCTTGAATAAATTTTTCTCTCTTTCCAGATAGAAAATCCATAGAGTATATTTCTTTTTTTCCTTCTTCGTTTGAGAGGAAAAAAAGCTTGCGTCCAAATATATCTACTTTCAGCCCTGTTATTTTTGATATTATCTGGTTAGAAAGAGCGTCCGCAATAGCAGTTGGACTTTCTGATTTTGCTCTCAATATAAAAATTGGGTCTTTACCTTTGCCGAAGAAACCTTTGAGAACAAAAAAATCACCTTCTTTGCTCAAAGAAAGCAGAACATCTGGCGAACTCTCAACAAGCTCAACATAACCTATAACCTTCAAGTTTCTCTTTATCATCTCTGAAATAGAAGAAGTATCTTTTGAACTTTCAAGTATGACTTTGACTGGCTTATATTTTGGAGAAGTAATATCTATTATAAGTTTCTCTTCTTGTTCAAGAGATATTATTCCAAGTAAAAGAAAAAAAACTTTCAGCATACTCATAAATTTAGTTTAAAAAAGATTTTTTTATTTTTCCTGAAAAATGACAGATGAATTCACAGTTAAAAAGAGATTGATAAGCAAACAGGAATTATATCATCAAAAGTAATATCCTTCCAAGAAGTTTAAAATTTAAAATCATGAAGGGAGTGATATTAGCAGGCGGTTCAGGGACAAGATTATACCCAATAACATATGGTATAAATAAGCATTTTCTGCCGATATACAATAAACCCATGATATACTATCCGCTTTCTGTTCTTATGCTTATGAAAATAAGAGAAGTGATATTCGTTGCAAACAGAGAAGATATTCCTCTTTTCAAAAAGTTTTTCGGAGATGGTTCAGATCTTGGTATGAAGATAAGCTATACTGTTCAGGAAGAACCTCGGGGACTTGCTCACGCTCTCTTGTGCGCAGAGGAATTCGCAAAAGGAGACAGCATATGCCTTATTCTTGGAGACAATATATTTTTCGGACATGGGCTTCCCGAAGTTCTTATTTCTGCAAAGGAAGAAGTTGAAAAAAATGGTGGTGCTTTTGTGTTCGGATACTATGTAAATGACCCTGAAAGATATGGAATAATAGAATTTGACTCTTCTGGAAGAGTAATATCAATAGAAGAAAAACCAAAAAATCCAAAATCAAATTTTGCAGTAGTTGGGCTGTACATATACGATAGCACAGTATTTGAAAAAGCAAAAAAAGTTGAACCGTCTTGGAGAGGAGAGCTGGAGATAACATCTGTCAATAACCAATATCTGAAGGAAGGCAAGCTCAAAGTGAAGCTTTTGGGAAGGGGGTTTGCGTGGTTTGATGCGGGAACATACGATAGCTTCCTTGAAGCAGGTGAATTCGTCGCAACAATAGAGAAAAAAACAGGTCTGATGATAGGATGTATTGAAGAGATATCTTTCAAAAATAAGTGGATTGATAGGAAAAAGCTTGAAGAGATAGCAAAAAAGCTTGAAAAAACTGATTACGGAAAATACTTGCGGAAAATTTTAGATGAAAGCGAATAAAAACAGAAAAAGTAATTTGAAATGAAAAAATTAAAAGAATTCACTGATGATATTTTCAAAACAATAAGTATTTTCAAGAATCAAATACCATATATCCTTCTTTCCATACCTTTTTCAATAGTCGTATCATCTTCAAGGGCTTCTCTTGCTCTGCTCGCTCAAAGAACAATAGACAAAGGCATTATAGAGAAAAACCAAAAATTAGTTTTCCAAACAGCAGTCATTATAGTCATGATATTTATTGCCGTCGGAATATCAAGAGCACTTTCCGCGTTCTTAATTCAAAGCGCAGTTCAAAAAGCAATAAAAAATCTGAGAGAAAAAATAATAAACAAAATTCATCAGATACCTCTGAACAAGCAGAAACACTCAGCAGATGTCATCTCCCGCATATCATCAGATATTGAGGTTTTATCTGCACTCCCAAAAGTGATTCTCACAATAATCAAAGAACCTTTAAACCTCATATTTCTTTCCGCAACTTTGATATATCTCAACTGGAAGCTTGCTCTGTTTTCTCTTCTGTCTTTTTCGGTCGTGATTTTTCCCACAAGGTATATAAGCAAGAAAGTAAAAAAGTCCTCGGCAAAAACAAGGGAATCAGCAGACAAAATATCACGCCACATAATAGAAGCAATACAAGGAGCAAAAGTCGTAAGAATATATTCAATAGAATCTTTCGTTGAAGGAGTTAAAAGATATCTTGAAATTTTCAGAAAACAGAAGATAAAAAGCGAAGTCCTTCCAGAAATATCATCTTCAATATCTGAACTTGCAGGAGCAATTATTGTAGCTTTCGTTCTCATCTTCTCATCATACGATATGCTCTCAGGAAAAATAACATCAGGAACATTTTTAGCTTTCTTCGGAGCGGTAATAGGTCTATGGGAACCGATAAAAAAACTCACCACAACATTTCCTGAGTTTTTCAGAATTCTACCATCTATATACCGAATTGGAGAACTTGAAAAGCTTCCAACAATGAAAAGTGGAGAAATAAAGAAAAAAACTTTTGAAAAGTATATCGAATTTAAAAATGTATCTTTGTATTTTGATGAAAAATTAGTATTAGATAAAATTGACCTCAGAATAGAAAAAGGAGATAGGATCTGCATATTGGGGAGTTCGGGAGCAGGAAAAACATCGCTTGTCTCTCTGATTCCAAGATTCTTTGACCCAACAGAAGGTGAGATAATAATAGACGGCATAAACATAAAAGATATAGATTTGGCATCTTTGAGGTCTCTGATAAGTTTTGTTGAACAGGAACCATTTATTTTTGATGATACAATCTATAACAATGTTGCATTTGCAAAACCGAATTCAACAAGAGAAGAGGTCTTGCGAGCGATTGAACTTGCAGAACTTGACCTATCTTCATTTCCAAACGGTGCAAATCATATATGCGGAGAGAACGGAAAAAATCTGTCAGTAGGACAAAAGCACAGAATTTCTATCGCGAGAGCCATACTCAAAAATTCTCCCATAATCATAATGGATGAGCCAACTTCTTCTCTTGACCCAAAATTAGAACAGGAACTTCTGAGAGCTTTTGAGAACCTCATGCAAGGAAAGACCGTTATTGTGATCTCGCATAAAATCAGCACAGCAAAATGGGCAAAAAGATTTTTGCTTTTAGAAAACGGGAAAATCTACGAACTAGAACGAGAAAGTATGATAACTTTTTTCCTCTCAAATTGATCTTGCGTTCTTTCAACCTTGATCTCCTTTCCATCTTTTGTGTATATCACAGGAATGGGTTTTTTCTCGGTATCAGAAACGGGAAGCAAAGGAGTAATGCTTTTGATAATCATCGTAGCAAAAACTCCTTTTTTCAGATAAAAAGATAGCTCAATTTTTTTTCTCCTCTCGTGAAATTCATCGTTGGAGATCTTCCATTCAAGTTTTTCAGGTATCTCCCACGCACTTCTTACAGAATTCACAAAATCAATTGAGTTTATTGAAGACCTGAAATCAGAAAGTGAAACGCCTTCATCTTTTAAAACTTCATAGTATATCTCTTCTATCTCTGGTGGAATTTCAGCATCTGGATGCGGAAGAGGAATTTTTAAATCCTTTATAACAGAAACCTCGGAGTAAGCCGGTTTATAAGGGAAGACGAAAAATCCGGCTACATAAGGGAAGAGATAATATCTTGAGAATCTTTTCTTTATAAATTCTGCGAGAACTCTGTTGAATATATAGTTTTGATAGACCTCAAGGTAGAGTCGCCCCAATCTCGGGTCAATCATTGCAAAAGCACCTTTGAAATCATTCGGTTTCCTCAAAAGATATCTTAAAATTTTTATATCATTTTTATCTTGCGCTTCCAAAAGACATTCAGCCCAATTTCCCCATTTTTCCCTCATAACTTTCTTGAACTTTTTAACTCTGCTTCTATCGTGTTCTGATACAGCTTGAAAGTGTATTTTCAGGGCACCTTCAAAATCACCCCTTAGCACCCTCTTGCCGATGAAATCTAAAAATTCCTCGCTTCTCTCATCTGCAAAGTGTCTTGCGGAACCGAATCTTTGTTCATCGAAGTAATTTGGGAACCCTGAAATCGCAACCTGCTTTATTCCCTCCTCGTACTCTTTGAGCTCGCTATCATCAATATCTCTCAGAACTATTCTGAAAAAGTTTCTCATTATGTGTTTTGAGCTCAGCGGTTCTCTGCTTTCACCAACAAAATCAGCTTCAAAATTTTCTGTCCTCACTCTCTCAACTATTTTATTTTTGAAACCTCTTTCACTTACAGCTATGAACTGAATTGATTCAGAATACTTATCTTTCAGGCCACAAGAAAAAAACATATCTCGTGGAATTTTCAATATCTTTGACATCTCATGTATTACAGTTAGAGTATCAACATTTCTCTTTTTAACCCTGTAAACAGCAAACATATTTGGTTTCCTTTCAAGAGAAACCTTTTTCGTCTCTACTACTCCGTCTTTTAGTACTTCCTCAACAAAAAAATCCTCAGCTCTGAACTTGACTTTCATATATTTTAATTTTAACTCAATATCTCATTTTTTGAAATTTTAAGTTTCTGTGGTAGATGTTTTCGACTGAAAAAAACAAAAATCAGCTCGTAAATTAGAACGAAAATATATACGACAAGAAGGGAAAGAAGGAGTAATTTTATTTTTGCAAGAAAATTAAACGGCTCAAAAAACGGTATCCCTCTTTGAAAATTGAGAAAAGAAAAATACCCTAAAACAAGAAAGATAGGAGAAATAAATATAGGTATCAGGTACTTCATTTTTCTGTTGAAAAAAATAAGAGAACGTATGAAAAGTGAGATGATTCCACCAAAAGTTATAACATCTCTTCCAATCATAAAGAGAAATACAAGAAAAAATAAGATTGCCAGCTCCTCCTCTTTTGTATTGCCGAAAAAAATCAATATTAAAAACGGGAAAAACATCAGAATTTTTAGTTCATCTGAAAACCACGGAAAATTTATCTCATTTATGCCTATCAAGAAAGCAAAAGAAATAGGCAAGAAATATTTTTCAACATAAGGAAAAGTAAAATAAAGAAAGGAAATAAAAAGAAGGTATATGATAAGAACAACTCTGATTTTCTTCAAGTAAGGAAAAACAAAGTAGAGAAAATTTCCTTCCTGAAAAAGCAGAATTAAAAAAGTGAAGAAAATCAGAGCAAAAAATGGAGATTTCATTCTCTCTTTTCTTTCAGTCAGAGAGAACAAAAGATTTACGAAAGATACATATATACCTGATAAGCTCAGGAAGCCGAGGACAAGTTTTTCATAATCTTGTGTTGAGATATTGTAAAGATTTTTTCCCCATACAGAGAGCAAAAACGAAGAGAAAAAGGCAATAAAAGATAAAACGGGTTTTGCCAGCAGAAAAAACTCGCGGGTCATAACAAGCTACCTACCAATATAATTTTTTTGAGAAGTTTTTCTGTATATAATTTGAGCCATTTTTAGCCCACCGAAGGCACCAGAAAACTCTCCGAGTTCAGCAGGCAAAATCTCCATACTATCAAAAATCGGCTTTATAATAATCTTTCTCGCCTCATGTTTTATCATATCTATAACCTGATTAAAATGATTTATTATTCCCCCCGAGATAATAACCGCATCTGGATTGAAAATATGAGAGACATTCTGAATAACTCTTGCAACATAAAAAGAGAATTTTCTCAACGCCTCAATAGCATTTATATTCCCTTTATTTGCAAGTTCTATAATTTTCTCTGATGTTGTTTTTTCCGAAGCTATTTCAAAGAAAAATCTCTCTATGGCTCTTGATGATACAAACTCCTCAGAACAACCAATTCTGCCACAAACACATATCCTTCTGATATCATCTGATATCTGAATATGTCCAACCTCCATAGCTATTCCACGAGCTCCGAAAAGTGGTTTCCCGTCTATTACAGCTCCACCACCGAGTCCAGTTCCTAATGTCAAGCATACGACAATTCCTTTCCTTTTCCATTTTCTACCTGCACCGAAGGAAACCTCACCAAAACATGCCAAGGTCGCATCATTTGCGACAAAATAAGGTCTCCCTTTCACTTCTATTTTTTTTCCGTTGAGTGATTTTATATTTGGCGACTCGTAAATAAAACCATCAAAATTCACAAATCCAGCAACCGCTATGCCAATAGAGTCGTAATTTTGTGAAACTCTATTGATCAAATCAATTATTTTCTCATAATCATAAGGATTTTTCTCCTTGAACTTCTTACCGTCACTATCTGCAAACTTTATGTAAGATCCGCCTATATCTATGCCCAAAAACTTCTTTGCCATAGCAGATAAAATTTTATTTTACAGAAAAAATTTCTGCAAAGTATGTTCAGTATCTTCTTTTGAGCTCCCAGTTCCAAGCTGTCTTTATTATAAATTCAAGGTCGTTGAATTTTTCTGAGAAATTAAGAATACTTTTTATTTTCTTGTTGTCTGCAATAAGAACTGCTGGGTCCCCTGGCCTTCTTGGAGCAAATCTCTTTGGTAGTTCTCTTCCGATAACTTTTTCAGCAGTTCTCACAACTTCAAGGACAGAAAAACCACTGCAATAGCCGACATTGAAAACATCGTTCTTCCCGCCATCAAGGAGATAATTCATCGCAAGAATATGAGACCAAGCAAGATCAAAAACATGTATGTAATCTCTGATACAGGTTCCATCTTTTGTTGGATAATCTGTTCCGTATATTTCAAGGAATTCAATTTCTCCTTTTGCGACTTTCAAGAGGCGGGATATAAGATGAATAGGGTTTTTGTAAGATTGACCGATCTCCCCATCTGGGTCAGCTCCCGCAACATTAAAATATCTTAAAGAGACATAAGAGAAATTCTTTTGAGCATGAGAAAAATCCCTGAGTATTTTTTCGCAGGCGAGCTTTGACTGTCCGTAAGGGTTGATAGGTTCTGTTTTTGATTCCTCTGAAATCGGAACGCTTTCCGGTTCTCCATAAACCGCAGCGGTTGAAGAAAAAACAAAACGAACTTTTTTGGTTTTGAGATAAGGTTCAAGCTCATAAAGGAGTGATATAAGACCCCCAACATTATTTTCCCAATACATCAGAGGTTTTTCAACACTTTCTGGTACAGATATAAAAGCAGCAAAATGCATTATAACATCGGGAGAGAACTCCTCGTAGATTTTTCTCAAAAGTTTTCTGTCTCTTATATCTCCTAAAACAAGTTTCCCGTAAAGAACCGCTTCTTTATGTCCGTAAGAAAGGTTATCTAAAACAAGTATTTCTGCTTTTTCTTTAAGTTCGCGATAGAGGAGTTTTATCACATGGCTTCCTATATATCCCGCTCCGCCGGTGATAAGTATTTTCATGATATTAGGGTAATTTTACCTCCTAGTGGTTATTTTGCTCATGAGAAAACCTCTCTTGCTCTAAAATCTCCTCTTTTATTTTTCTTATGAAGTTAAGAACTTCGTCTTTTTTGATTTTTATGTTAAAGCCGGCAGCATTTTTATGTCCTCCTCCACCGTATTTTCTCGCTATCTTGCCTACATCTAAATGCGGGTCAGACCTCAAACTTACCTTAAAAAATTCATTATCTCTTTCCCTTACGAATATAGACGCTTTGACACCATCTATTGACCTTATGAGGTCTATAAACTCATCTGAATCTTCATCTTTTGCTCCAAACTTTTCATAATCTGATTTGAAGAGAAAAGAGAAAGATATACCATCTTCAACAACCACTCTTGATAGAAACTCTGAAAGAAGTTTATACTTCCTGAGTGTTGCAAATCTTAAAGTTTTCATAACAGCCAGAAGGTCTGCTTTCCTCTCAATGAGTTCAGAAGCAATTTTCAAGGTTCTCACATCTACGGTAGGGAGCAAAAACCCCATAGTATCTTTTGCTATAGCTGCGTAAATGTTGGTGGCTATATCGGGTGTTATTTCAATGTTCATATCTTTTAGTATTTCGTATATGAGGACGCCACAGGCAGGAGCGGTATGGTCTATAAAATTAAAAGTGCCAAATCTCTCCGCTTTATCGTGATGGTCAATATTGACTATTGTTGTTCTGACGGCAAATTTTTTTCCCTCATCTCCTATTCTATCCAAATTAGCGCAATCAACAACGCAGAATATATCTGGAAGAAAATCTGGGAGAGAAGTTTTCAGCTTTGAGTATCCTGGCAGATACTTTGCTGATTCAAGCCCATCTTTGTTGTATATATATACTTTTTTACCTATTGATTCAAGTGCAAGTCCAAGAGCTAACGAAGAGCCGATGGCATCTGGCTCAGGTCCCTCATGAGATGCTATAACTACACTTTCAGCAGATAAAAGAGCTGAGATAACCTCCCTTTTCCCTTCAATAACGTCAGAATCTTTTTCTATCGCCAGCATCTTAATCTATTAAAAAATCAAATTACAAAAAGGTATATACTTTAAGAA
>Ga0105162_1000489_pt1 | contig 26058 bp, 22 predicted proteins | sample JNZ201metaG_FD_81532 | JGI IMG/M metagenome (GOLD analysis project Ga0105162, IMG submission 81532) | Hot spring microbial communities from Jinze hot spring, China to study Microbial Dark Matter (Phase II) - JNZ 20120812A | ecosystem: Environmental > Aquatic > Thermal springs > Hot (42-90C) >...
AAATCCACCTTCGCCTTCTCGAGCTTCTCAAACTCGCCCTTAATATCCTTAGCCTTCTTTTCCAGCTTCTGTTTCAACTTATCCAACTTTTCCCGGTAATCCCTTTCAGAAGGCCCTCCCATAGCATGACACCGCAAATAACATCACCAGTCACAACCCTCTAATAAAACTTGTTAACTTAAAATAAACAATCATGGAGATAGTGCTCCGGCCGGGATTTGAACCTAAATTTACCAGTAAAAAAGCTTTGCCTCCTTAAACTTTTTGTGAATCCGTATACATAAGTATCATGAGCAGTGAGTGTCAAGGGTTCTACTATTTTTGTTCCAAGCGTTCGATTAACTTTATATCATTTGCTATAGTTTTGAAATTTAGAAAAACGTCCAGTGGCTTGCATCTTGAAAGAATATAGAACGATGAAAGTTGATATTGCCACGTATTCCAAATTTCTATCTTTTGCTCGTAGAAGTATAATATTGGACGTTTCTAGTCTTGTGTCCATTGGTGTATTGATTTTATTGATAAAACCCATAGAGATAATAAAAACTAGTACGTCAACGTGGGTTTTAACAACGAGTACAAACCCATTTTATGGTTCATTTACGTTATATTTAGTAGCAGTGACTATTCTCTTAATGGGTTATTTTAGGCTCCTAAAAGCTGATCTAAAAAAGGTTTTTCCATACTATAGATACGTTAAAAAAAGACAAATATATGAACCGGTTATAGATTTTACTGATCAACCGGATTTAATTGAAATTATTGAACCGTTGGGTACATATTCTAATAATTGGCTTATTTTTTTCATTGTAGGTATATGGGTATCCTTAATTGCAACTCTGTTTGGATTAACATCAGCCATTTTAGGACTCGTATCCGCCATTTCAAAAGTAATCATTCTTGAAAGCACTGTTCAAGCTTTTAATTCTGTTTTCATAGTCTCTATAATTTCAATACCTTTACAATGCATTCTATTAATTACATTAGTAAGGGCTTCATTATTTTCTTTTAGCATATTTAAACATTCTTTAGAACCGAGCTGGCTTAGGAACTTACAAGAAGCTTTAACATGGACGATACACAGATCAAAACTTATTTCTAAAAACGGATGCTCCAGTTCTTGGATTGAACGGATAAAGACAGTATTGTATATGCCATATTTAAGTGGCACTTTCAATCTGTTAGTGAATGCTTCTCGTTCAGAAACTTTTGATGTGATCACAAAATACCTCATGTCAAAAAACATTCAGATAAAAACCGTACGAGAACCGGATTTAATAATTGCAGAGCACGGGAAGTTATTCGCTCTGGAACCAAAAAACACTAAGAAAATCATTCAAATAACTCTGCGTCAAGAAAGCCATGAAAAGAGTACAGTTTCTGTACTGCTGAAATTTTCTAAATTGGATATGCTGTCTGACTGTATCTCTCTACTCACCTTAGCAGTTATCTTGATTCTCTTGTATAGGTTGGACGCCGCATATAAGACGCATCTTACGATTTTATCTTTATTACTTGTTACGTCCATGTTTTTATGGGATTTTCTAGAAAAAGATGCTATCATAAGAGATTTATACCTACACCTGCGCAGTAAAGGACTAGTTGAATTTTTTAATACTGTAAAAGAAGAAAAATTGTTGAGCCCTATTATAAATTTCATGAGAAATGTTGTTGATTCACTGGATAATTTGTTAAGGATATTATTTGGTGAAGGGCTTCTTAAACCCGAAGATTTTCCCAAGCCCTCTGTATATTTCTATCGTGATTACAGATCAAGTCTCAATAAATATGGAAAAATGAAAGAAGAGCAGCCATTTGGAAAAGAGAATGAATCTATAGATTTAGGTCCCGCATCTTCCAGGAAAGCAAGTGAAATACAAGTAAAAGTGAGAAATGAAGATCGATGCGACATATATTATAGAGGGAAAATGATTAGACAAGACTTGGTAAATCCCTTGAAACTTTTTGAAAAAATAAAAATCATAGGTACCCCTACTTCTCGCATACCTCATGGACCATGGGCATCTTTCCTTATAATCGGAGAAAGTTTACTACTATTTTTTGTAAGCCTTAATTCTTACGACTATGTTATCACCAAATGGGATTTTGTTCTTGTTTTAACGTTAGGCTTATGGGTTATGTGTTCAACGATCATATCTTTAATGTTCAATACATTCTCAGAATTGTTCTATCTGCCAGAGATAATAAAATGGATAACAACCTTTTTAATACTGCCTTTTATAGTCATCACCTTAAACTTATTATTGCCTGAAGGTTATTATTCATTAAAAGTTGGGATTTATTCGTGGGCTGCTTCTGGGTTATTGTTTGGACTTTTAATAGCCCCACACACATCTGGTAAACCTTACAGTAGGGCGATATATTATTATGATCCGGATCCCGCCTCTCCTTATTTCCCATATAAGTACGTCAATGATGCTCCATTTTGGTTGAACAAAAATAATCCTTATTGGGTTTTCCGTTTTGTATTACAATGGTTATGGGAGATTAGTCTTCCACCTAAACGTGACTATGAAAGATTAGAAATATGGATAAATGCATATGATGGGCACGTTGAATGGATTGTCACCGATTTTCACTATAGAGAATTATGGTATGAAGCGCACGGATTAGAAAAGATAATAGTGCTATGGGATGACAATTTTCATACATTTCATCCAATAACTATTGAGGAGAATTTAATGTTCAATGAGGAAATGTCTAACGTTATAAATCACCTTAAGCGGGAGGCCTTGTTAAAGAAAAAACTTAGAGATCTCTACAATATTTATGGCCAATTGCATACAACTGATAAAGTTAAAAAGTATTTTCATGGATTGGAGAGACTCTCAGCTTCTTCGTGTGCTAAATTACCTTGGAAATACTGGAGATATGCTCATGGGGCGTATCCTAGAGAAAGAAGTCTTTCTCATTGGAGAAGGTATGCTCACTACGAACGTTGTGAAGGGCATGGCGCGGCTCTTCGTGAGGAGCAATTTCTATAAATCTTTTCCTCTTTCGAGTTCTCTCCGTTTCTCGGTTAATTAATCAGTCTAACAGCAATTCTACGTTTAATCTTTTGCTACTTAACACTAGAATCAGAAAAACTTTAGAAACTCCTCAACTTTCTTAACAATTGTCTCAATTTGTTCATGGGAAAGAGTTGAAAGCCAAAATGAGCCCGGTGCAAATCCTTCTAAACCCATAAAACCTATTCGGAGGTAACTTTTGCCTTTAGAAATGATAGCTCATTGTCATCAACTGATCAGTGTATCCAACTAACTGAGCGTGAATAAATATTTTCAAGTCTCTCAATTTCCCTTTCAGTTTTCCTAATTTCCTTAAGCAACACCTTAACAGTATTTGACGTCAGTCTAGCCAACTTCATGTTTCCAGTTTCAAGAAAGTTTCGACGTCTCTCCTCAGCACTTTAAGCTCAGGGTTGAGCTTAATTAAATCATCCCACAACCTCTGAAGCAGAACATACTTCTCCACAAACATTTAAACCTGTTTCCAACAGTAAACACCTAACCGATATAGGATGGAAGAATTGGCTATTTGCTTTTCCAACATTATAAAACCAGGTCTATCAAAACATAAGTTTGGCGGAAAATGAAAATGCGTTATTTTACTCCTTCTCTCCTCGCCCAATCCCGTATTTCATCTTCGGTCATAATAACTATCCGTGTTCTTGGATGTGCTTCATTCGTCCATAATCTAACTTTTTCCAGCAAAATTTTCCATAGATCCTTATCACTTTTCTTTTGGTGAATTTGAGCCTTCCTGAGCGCATTCAAATTTTCTTTTCCAAGCACTAAAATGCCCATAGCTGCTCCCGTATCGTCTAGGTTTGCCACGTTTCCCTTGATATGCTTAGCATTTCTTGCAGTTTTTTCTTCAATTTCAAAGGCCACAACCGGAAGTTTCGGAATTCTAAGCAATGTCTCAGTAGATTTAGGTTTAGAAAAGCGAAACCTCTTATCATACCACATAATGTCAACCCAAGCCGAACTAGACACCGGAACCTCGCATTCCACTTCAAAACTCAGTTTCTCTCCGAGCTCGCATATTATCTCCTTCAAGGATTTCACACAAAGCCTTCCCCTTGCTTCAGTACAATTTGTTGTCGTAATGTAAATTTTTTAAATCTAATTTCTTATCACTAACAACAATAAACCACGATAGCGTGAATCGCTCGTCGAAATTCCATTAAGCTCTCTTGATGATGTTATTGTAGCTTTTTCTCACAATAAACACCAAGGTAGTGCCAGCAGATATTGAGAAACTCATCATTAAAACGGCCGCTAGCATCTCTGCATTTAATTTTCCTCTCAGTTTCTTAAATGTATAATGCTCCTTTCTAGGGATAACAAACCGACATCAATTAATCATGGAATCTCTCAAATTCCCTTGTATCCGTTGTCATACTCCACAATAACAATTGCAGTCAGTACTCCAGAATAATAAGCCCTGTCAATCCAAGGGAACATGGGTTATGCAATAACCCATGTTTCATTCTTTCAGCAGCTTTATCTATGGATTTTAAACATTCCTCGGTCCAATTTTTTGGTAGATACAATTCTATGGTCTTATCAAGCCTGGCCATTCATGTCTACTATAAACCTTCAAAAACTGCCTAGCAAAGACTTTCCCTAATTAGCCATTCCTTAGTTTCTTCTATGGCATTAAGGATTATCGCCTTCTCCCTTTCATCTATCGGCTTCGATTTGAGGTGCTGGACTAACCAGAGCCCGCTTTCTCTTATTTTCCGCACTGGTGAGTAATTTCCCAACCAATTGGCAGAAGGTTTACACAACCTACAGTTCGCTAAAGTTCCAATTAGAGAACTCTCTAGCCCCTTGCTTCCTATTCTCTCAATTTTAGGATCTAAATAAATGAACCGAAAAAAGAAATTCTCCCTTAGAATTTTTGTGACTGCTTCCTCTATTTTCTTCTCTTTTTCGATATCTCTTAATGCACTATACATCTTTCTGTTCTTTCTCGTCATGAAGTCTATTTCCCAAATTTTTAAGTATTCATCCGTATTCTTGTTCAGCAATGCTCGTCCAATATTTTTTCTAAAAATACTTCTGTCAGAAGGTTTTGGTTTATTCTCATCGAAATTCATCCATGCTTGATCCAAGAGAAAATGTTCCTTTATTCTACTTCTAAAATTTCCATCTCTATGTGTACCCACTCTAACTATCCTTAATTTTTTCCCAAAATGCCCCCAAAATTCTCCCTCTTCATAGAAAAAGTATATCCCATTTTCTGGTAAGATTTCCAATTTAAAGGGATACTTGATAAGGGGAAGCTGTTCCAATTGCTCATGTAACCATTGGCATAACTCGGACATCTTAATCACTTTCCCTCAAAAACTTTGAATTAACTTTTGAACATCTTCTCCCCTATAGTAGTTGCTTCCGCTTCCCAGCCAAGGGTACTCATGAATTATGTAACTTACACCAATACTTTCAGCTTCGTTTTGGAGTGGCCATACTGCCTCTGAATAGTTTAGAGACAGAAAATCGTGCACAACTTTAACATCATTTGTAACTATATAATCAAGTAAAATCTTGCATAAACCATGTTCCCTCCACCATGTTTTCAATAGTTTTCCTTCAATTTTGTCTTTGTTCATAGCTCTATTGTAGTTTCTAATTGATTCATCATGTCTAACTACGCCGTAGAAGGCGGAGATAATTAATAAACTCAAATTTTGAGAACGGTTAAGCTTCTCCCAAGAACTTTTTGTTATTCTGCTGTAGAGATTTCCATTATACCTTTCGTATGCTTTCATATACTCTATCTGAGTTTCGGACTGATAAACTCCAGTATCGGGCCCTAGCCTTTCCTTGAAGGCAACAGCAACCCGTCTTCTTAACTCCATCAGCTTTTTTCCCATATCTGGACTCAAATAATTAACAACACACCTGTCCCTATCATAGGTCTGAGTTCCACCTGGAGTTTTTGAATCACAACATGGAATTAGAATTAATGTCTTCTCGGCCATTAACAACCACCTACAAAATGTCATTTAAAATATCTGCACTTCCACAATATAAATCGTGCACTTAAGCGAAGTGATAATTGAATACACAAAATTTGATAAGTTGAGTTTTCCACCTATGTTTTGAATCCACTACATGATCAACTATCAGAACTGATTCTCCTCTAGGGTTAGACGATAAACATCATTTTACTGATAAATTAAGCCCGATTGTTTCATATTCCTTGCATAATCAAAAACTGATGTTTTTTCCTGTTCTTTGGAAAAGAAACTCACCTCAGCCCTTAAAAAATATTCAGATAATAAATCATCTTCTTAATCGATGTACTTGAACCGTAATATTCTGTGAAGCAACATTTAGGAATTTTGATTCGACTCATTTTCAGTATACCTTGAATATTGAATATTGCCGAAAGTTTTTCGCTCGCATTCATCGATAATTATTATCAAGCTTAACACCCATTTGTGGTGTCAACAATTTTTTCCCAATGGAATTTTTGGTAGCGTTTGCTACTTGTCTTTGGTTTTGTAAAATTTGGTTAGTATTTCTTCTAGTTCTTTTGCGCATTGGGGGCAGTAGTCGCTTGCACCTATTAGGCGTGTGGTGTCTCCGACCGCCATCCATCCTTCTGGTTTCCGGTATTTCCATACTGGAAAGAGTTTAGATAAGCTTGTTTGAAGGGTTAAATCAAGCTCCGCAAACCCTTCGACGATCTCCCTTCTCCCACAACGGTCACAAACAACCTCTTCTTGAACAGTGCGTCTAGTCAAGCCACCCTTCCCTCAGGTTAACTATTTTTCTCGCTTATGTTAAACTTTTTCCATAATCACTTTCTTAAGTTTAGCATGACAAGTCCTTCTATTAATGGAATTTAGAAGCTTCTCAATTTCTCTTTTGAAAACTTCCAGATGTAAAGGAGAACTGTGTTGCAGTATGATATCTATAACCTCAGCTAAAACGGCCATTATTGGTTCCCTTATCTTTATCCATTCTTCTCTATCAACTATTCTGGGATTATGAAGCCACTCCCAGACCCTATCCCTAACATCAGCCGAAATCTCAACAATCCTCTCCGCCTCAAGCTGATTAACCGGTCTAACAGCAATCCCACGTTCAACAAGCCGCCACTCAACATCAGAAAAAAGAGCCTTAACCAATATTTCCAAATCCTCACTCATCAACTTTGCTTCCTCTTTTCCTTTCAGCCTTCGTTCTTTTTCATTTTTATCATCCATCGGCTTACTCCTCAGCTATGCCAAACGTTTTAAGGAATTCAATAAAATCCCTTTCACTCATTGACTTGCAAAGCCTTATAAAGTCGCTGGTAACCACGTACTTTCCAGTTTTCTTTAGATTTTCGCATAATTCAATAAGCCTATCTCCGCTAATTTTAAATTCAAAAATTATATCGGGTAACTCTTTAAGAAGTCGAACGTCAACATCCTTGCGCTCGGAAATAATTTTTGTAATCGTCAAATACTCCGTTAACGCTTTCCAGAATGCTACTCTTTTATTGCTGTTGCCAAGCGCATAAATTTCACCGTGAAGGCAATTTAAAAAAATGCACTCTTCATCCTTCGTAAGTTGGGGTAACTTATAACCTTGTTGCTTGCAAACTTCAATAGCTGCTCTTAATGCAGCGGTTATATACTCAGCAATTGTGGTCATAATGCCTTCGAGAGGACTTACGTTCTCGCCCATTAAAAGTTGGGTAATCTTTTGCTGCTTATATCGAATCCATCCTAGCTCATCCAAAGAATAATACCTCAAGCGTCGATCTTTCTCATCAACCCATCGTTTAATTTCCCCCTTCTTAAGCAATCTCTTCAAGTTAGATGCCAAAGCACGTCTACTCAATCCAGTCTTTTCAAGGAGCACCCCAAAAGTCGTAGCTCCCTGCGACAATACCTCCCTTATAGCATTCATAGCCTCATCGGTCCGTCTACTTGCACTGTTTCCTCTTCTAAAGTCTCTTCGAGCTTTTTCAAGCAACATGGTTGTCGATCGGTATACATATAGAAACTAATTTATAAGGATTATCATTTTCATTTATGCGGTAATAAACTTGAAGAACGAAAAAATAATGCAAAACGAAATACGCAAAGCTTTGTGGATGCCGAAAAAGCCTGGTTCAGAGATAGAAGATCATCCACCTCTAACAAGGCAAAAGGAAGTGCGCCTTAAAACATGGCAAGAAATCCGGGGAGTTCTCAAAAAAGTTGAAATTACCGATAAAACTACAAAAGCAATACTAACATGCACCAAACAGATGGATTTAATCATTTCCTATCCAAACAAATCGGCAGAATCACGGATCATACAAAAACTCCGAAAACTAAAAGGTAAACGAGTGGGCATCTTGAAAACTGACCTTCCGTATGAATCATTAATAGTTAGGACAGTTAGTGGCGCACATGAGACGGTGATAGGAACATAATGGAGATTAGCCCAACTATAGTTATATATAAAAGCCCCGAAAATTTACAAAAAGCCCACCCCAGAAAAGAGTCCCGAAATGTAAACAAAAAGAAACATACCCCGAAAACTTACCACGACCTTTCTCGGTCGAGGACAACATTCGGGTCTTTTAGGGTTATTTGGGAATTTGTCACATTTCGGGGCTCGTCTGAATGATGATTCTTTTTGTCAAAGTTCGGGGCTTACATTCGGTGGTTGTGTAATCTGGGCGAAAATTCCAAGTTCAAACGTCTCACCGATTTCCTTGATGTTAATGTCCAGGATGCTGATATTTGTGAGTGCAGCCTAGACAAGTTTCTGCTCCGTTGTCGTCGCTGCGGGAGCACTCGTGTTACTAGTAAAGGTAGGCGCAGAAACAAAAGGAAAGGTGAAGTCAAAAGGTATTATTGTAAAGATTGTCGCCATAAATTTTCTGATGGTTTTCCTGGACACCTTCCTCTGCAAATAGTTGAAGATATTCTCAGATGGATTGTAGAAGGACGAAGTCCTGTTAATATTGCAAATGACATAAGAGAGAATTATGGCGTTAGGGTTTCCCCGCAAACCATTATAAATGTTATTAAAAGATATGTTAACTTTTTTCTTCAATTCGAAAGTACTCGAAGACACAAGCTTGAATCAAAAGTATGGCAAATTGATGACACGCCGCAGATTTTTCCGAAAAGTGGAGGAACTACAGTACTAGACGCTATTAGAAGGCTTGCGTGGATTACAAATGTGCTTGCAGTTGATCCTCGGTATTGGTTATCGGCTTATGTCTCCTTAGATCGCACAGAAATAAATACATCTAAAGCAATGAAGATGGCGGTGCAAAGGGCCAAATACGCGCCCATAAAAGTTAAATGTGATGCTTACAGGGGGCATATTGCAGGTATCAGAAGAGTGTATCCTTTTATTGAAATTGATTGGAAATCGAAAAAGGAAAATTTTGGCTACATTAATTTGATAGAGAGTTTACACAGCTTTATCCGCCGAAAGGGTATTAGAAAACGCGGGAGATTCCGATCGATTGAAAATCTTCAAGTCTTTATAGAGCTTCTTCGTATATATTATAACTTTTTGCATATTCACAAGGCATTAGGTACAACTCCTGCCGCCAAAGCGGGAGTAGCGCCCTCATTTAATAGTTGGGGTGACTTCATTCGTTATGTTTTTCGGCATCTAAAATGAGTTTAAGCCAACTTTCTTTATTCGATGTAATTCCTGCTGCTTGTGCTGGCGTTAATCCATGCAAGGCTTTATGAGATTTTATATAATTGTAGTACGTTTCAAAACCTTTTACAAAAACTTCGGCTGTTTCTTCATTTTGTAACCGGCACATAGTTTTAACTCGATTTTTAAGTAAACCGTGAAGTCGTTCCACTTTATTGTTAAAACCAGTAGTCAATGGACCATGAATGTGAATAATCTTGTTTTTTCTAAATGATTTAGCTTCTTTTTCTATTGCTATCCTGTAAGAGTCTAAACCGTCTGAAATTAGTTCGGATGGCATGTTTTCTGCAGAATTTAACCCTTTTTGAATGAGCCTTTGAGCTTCTTCAGCTCCTCGTTTCCCACTTATTTGTAGAGCTAAAAGAAATCTTGTTTCACTATCCAAAAGTGTCCATAAAACCATGTGCCGACCTGAAACTTTTAACATCGTATCATCCATATGCCATCTACTTGACGCTTTCACTTTTAACTTGCTGATATACTTATTCACTAATTGAACGTATTTCTTAATCCAGTTGTAAATTGTAGCGTGGCTGACCTTAACTCCATAGGTTAATTCTAAATGTTCAGCCAATTGACGGAGGCTAATGCCTCGGAAATATAGATCTAAGGCAGACACTATTGCCGCAACTTTATTCTTCATGCCTTTAAAGGCGCTTCTATCAGTGAACTTTATTTTACATCTCTTGCAGAAATACCTTTGAACTGGTCCACATTTGTTATATCGAAATCCACGCTTTATTATGAAATCGTCAGAGTTACACTTGGGGCAGTATGGTCTATCCTTATAATTTTTCGCCTCGGTTGTTATGCTTTGAAGTAACATGTAATAGCGAACAGCGTAGATGTGTTTGCACACTTTTTTGCGCTTTGCAAAATCCCTACAGCTGCAAATCCACTTCTTTTTATACCATATTACCTCGTAAAATCTGTTTTGATCGGACTGTGAATAAACAATAAACTTGGACGGATCCAATTGTTTGACATTATTGTTCAGAAGAAGCTCAATACTTCTCATTTCACGTTTGCTTAATGTCAAGAAGTCTTTCCTCCCAATTTTGAAGACCTAGTTCTTTTAATACCGCAACAATCACATAGGGTAGAGTTTCAACTAATCCTTGTCCAAATTCTTTAAGTGTGTTTTGTAGTTCTTTTTGCGTAGGCTGATGACTCTCCGTTGGTCTGTGTGTGCAAGCTGTCGGTGGCGTGGATAAAAGTCTCTTTGCACGAAGGTAAACCATTGTGGCGAATTCAGCCAAAAGCGGTTTTAAGCATTCTGCATTAAAAATTAGAATCTGCCGTTTCCTAATTCGCCAGACAATGATAGAGTCGCTTTCTCCACTTAGCATGTACCTGAAAAGTTGCGAAAAGGACAATGAATTTCCGGTTTTAACTTCAATTATGATCACTTTAGCTTTATGTTTTAAGCTCAACCTAAGTTTCGAAACTTTCATGACTATGTCAGCGTTTCCAAACCCAAGCTCTGCTTCTGTTAAAATTTCAACGTTATAACCTAATTTGCTAAAAAGCCAGTATAGTCTCTCAACTAGTACGTTAACTGCTAACTTGTGGCATTCCTTATAAAATGAATCAACACTATTTAGTGGTTGTTTTCCCAAAAATTTTTGTCGCAAACATGTCAGACATGCGGAGTTTGCTAGCGTTTCGATAGCATCAGCTTTTCTTGGTTTCCCATTGCTTCCATAGAGGTTGAAGCGCTTAGCAAGTTCATGGCAAACATTATCCATTAGAGTTTGGATGCCTATAATGCTAATTGCGTCTCGATTTTCCTCATAATCTATCATGTTGACGTTTCCATCCGCTCATTTGTCTTATTTGTCTTATTTTTAGACAAACGCTTATATAAGCGTTTCGCTTAAAACAAGATTTATAAACGCAACAAGACAAAACTGATTACGGTGTTGCTATTGAATAAAAAGACATGGTCAACAAGACTGGATGCAGAGACCGAGAAGAAAGTTAAAGCCCTTATTGAAAAATCAGGATTAAGAGAGGCTGAGGTTTTGAGGAGGTTAATTGTAATAGGACTAAAAAATGTGAAAGAACCAGAGGATTTATTGAAAATATGAGCTTATCATTCACTTAGCAAAAGGTGTATAATATGCCCCTTGTTCTAAGGAATAAAATTATAAAATCTTTGAATGAAAAGTGAAAGAGGAGTGATAGCATTGACCAGTGACTTGTTGTTGTGGATAGGTGAATCTCGTAATCCAATTAAGATTAATCGTGTAAATGATTGGGTGATGGATTCTGTGATTAATTACTATAACCTTGAAAGTCCCAAGCCTCTTTATAATGCTGGTAAGCTTTTTTTGGATAGCGGCGCATTCACTGCACGCCAGAGAGGATTATTTTTGGATAGGGGTAAAGTCGTTGCTATCCAAGAAGAAATCATGCCGGATAGGGCGGTTCCCTTGGATTACCCATTTATTCCTGGAATGTCCGTTCAAGTGATGGTGAAGTTTTGGGAAAAAACAAGAGAAAATATCCTTTTTTGGCAAAACTGTACGAGTCTCAAAAATAAGATAGTTCCTGTTTTGCACGCATGGAGCAAAAGGTCCATGATACTTAATTTAAAGTGGTTACAAAGGGAAGCTGATACAGATATGATCATGCTCGGTAGTCTTGTTGGCCCCGATTTTACGAAATTCTCCGGATTTTTTGGGGATCGTCAGCCTAGAAAAGAACTAATTGATATGATTTCATTTGGAATAGAGGCCGCTAAGAGGTACACGGATTTCAAGGTACACATAACCGGTTTAGGTTCTTCGCCACTTATGCTTCACCTAGCCTACTATCTAGGTGCTGATAGTACTGATAGTGCGGGCTATAGAAGGAAGGCAGCTTATGGGAAGATAGTATTACCGGGAACGGGTGAAAGGCATGTTAGTGATAGGGAAGTTAAGTTTGGCAAAAAGAAGTTAGACGATGGGCTTGAATTAGCCTGGCTTTCAAGGTGTGGCTGTCCCATTTGTAAACAAGAACCCCGACTTCTTTTAGAGGATTGGAGGGCAAGGGCGATTCATAATGAATATGTCCTTAAACAAGAATGGAAACGAGCAATGGAATTATTAAATATAGGTGAAGATGCTTACGAAGAATACCTTGAAAGCATATATAAACGGTCTGGTTTTGCAAATTTATGGGAGTACACCAAACTCCGAAAGAGATATGCACGAATTTCTGAAGTTTTGTTTGGTGGAAGAATTTGAGGGCTTGCGTTACTGATACTAAGATCATTCAAGCTCTTTTCCGATTTTTCGCACAGTCAGTTGATGTGGTGCATTTTGATGTCAAAAAAGATCTTTTACGGTTACGAAGCATTGATCCACATGATTTTTGCTATGTGGATGCGACATTATCCTCGTCTTTTTTTAAAGAATATTTCCCAGATAAGGAATACTCTTTTACTATCGAAACCTCACGATTGGCAAATATTCTTCATTTGTTCACCGCCGAAAAAGTTTTTATTGAAATCGCTGATGGATTTATTGATTTCTCAACCAAGGAACGTTGGAAAATTGCAGTTCAGATAAAATGGCTTAGATCAGATGCGTTTAGCATTCCTGAGCCTAGGGAATTTGACTATGATGCCGTATTGCATATAAAAGCAGAAGAATTTGCTGAAATCGTTCAAAAAGCTATGGGTATATCCCATGAACTTCTATTCATAGTGGATCCGCCCAACAATTTAATGATATCTGCAGTTAAAGGTGATTATTCCTTCATAGCAAAACCAAACGTCCCATACTTTGAAGCTAGAGTTAAGCAGCCTGTCTCGTCCTTTGTCTTTTTAGACTACTTAAAACAATTAAGAAGTCTTATGGGTAAATGTGACCTCGTGAAAATTTTCATAGGGAACAATAATCCGCTAAGATTGGATTTAATTTATAAAGATCAAGGGATTTTTTCTTTCTTTTTCTCTCAGAAAAAGAGGGAGAAAGTTGAAATTATAGAAAGGGAGAATAGAGGGGGAAAATCTTTACCAAGGATTTCCATGAGCATGTTTGAGAAATATCTAATTCAACTATCTAAGTATCCGGAGGGGATGGAGCCACAATTACTTTCGCTAGCAGGCTTAGATACCAAGGGAAACGATTGCTTAAGATTGAGCAACATGATTGCTTTTACATATAAAGACAAAGGAAAAATTAAACTCACACCATTGGGTGAAGCTTTTGCGTCCTTATTTGAAAAGAGCAGAGAAAAGGCAAAACAATTTTTGCATTTAATTGCCAAGGAGTCGCTAACCCCTTATAGGGTTATGACTGAAAAAATCAAAACGCCAATCCCTCTAGAGGATTTGAAAGAGCAAGTCAATCAAATACTTGAAAGGGATTACGGTTATAAAATTGATGAGCAAGACTTCAATACATTATTGGAGATTGCAAAATGGTGTGGTGTTTTGAGTAAGAAAGCAAATCTGGTTTTCTAAAAAGCAACTTTTAGATAGAACTTACAGAAAAACTTGTTTATAGGGAACGGGATGGAATCAATTGTCGAGGAATATTCAGTACATTACCGTAATGTTCTTCATAAAAAATGTTGCTTAAAGCACATACCTTTTTCTTCGATTGGAAGAAACGTTATTTATCCCATAGTGCCCCCCAAAGCCTTATACGAGACCTTAAGTCGTCATATAGTAGCGGCTTTTCAAAATAGAGAATGTCAAGTAATTCTTATTCATGGTCCGCCTGGGGCCGGTAAAACTGCGAGCGTCACTGAAATCGGTCGACTTGTAAGTGAAAGAAAATATAGTGATGGAAAACCAGCTTTCTTCATAAACTTCCGAATTAAAGACGAAAAAGAACTAGCGGATCCTTCCATGTTCAAAAGCAAACTTCTTGATATTGTCAGAGGACATTTAAAAAGTTCCAAAGGCACATTTGATAAAATATTTGAAGAGGTATTGCATGAAGAAGACAACGAAATTACTGCAATGGCTTACTCGTTAAGTAAAATGGGTTTTGAGTTGATATTGTTATGTATAGATGAACTTGACTTGCTGCCTCGTGTTGGAATGAAAGCTGAGCCTGTCTTTCATCTATTAAATGATTCTTTACAATCTTGTGAGAATTATAAGATTCCCCTCGTCGTTACCTTGCTTTTTACTATGGGTAGTTTTGATGAATTCCAACGATTACTGAAAAAAATACATGCCCCCTTTGCGTCTACAATACGGTTTCGCATGGTGTCGCTAAGTTACGATGAAGACGAATCTGTTGAGATAGTCAAGAAAAGGTTAACTTGCAAATCAATCCGGACAATTGACGGGCGGGAAGTTGATGTACGTTTGCCTTGTAGAGATGATGTGGAGATGAGATATTCACCTTTTTATCCTTTCACAGAATCCTCTATTCGACTTTTGTATCGCAATGTAGTACGCATTTTGAAGCCTATATACGGTGCGGACACTCTCTACGATTTTCGAGCTTTTGAGCAAGCATTGCGGCGTGCCTTTGAGACATTTATTGATTTAGACGTTGGAATTATAGATGACGATTTCGTAAGGACTTATTTCAATGATTGGCGAACAGATATCATTCAGTCAAGTCGTGAGAGCACCACGATTTTAGAGACAAGTCCAGTTATGGCAATGTTGGACTTAGAGGAGAGACAGTCATTTTACGATGCTACTGGAGACCTTCATGGTAAGTTTGAACAGTTGTGTATTGCAATTGAGAAAATAATTGGTGCAGATCTTAGTCTATTAAAAGGTCAAACAATATTAAGCCCAGATTTAAGATATAAGTATACCATAGTCTTTTTAGAAGTAAGCCCCGTACATGGAATGAATATTAACACTGGGGTTTGCGTAATATTTAGTGAAGGAGTAATTCATGAAGACGAATTCAAAACTATCTGTAAACAATTTGAAGAATTCCGACCATACCTTCAACAAAGGTTATTCATCATTTGTTCCGAGTATCCTGATTGGTTAGGAGGTTTTGAAAAATATTCTGGAGACGCCATAGTCATTCACATTCCAAGGGATAGTTATGAAGAAGTGGCGTGCATTTCTGTAGTTTCCAATGATTCTAAAGTTCAAAAAATAATCCAAGAGTCAAAATACGCTCTAAGGATTAAGAACGGCTTCTTTGACGAATGCCTTTCCCTTCAGAACTTAGCAAACCATCCTTGTTTATATAAGCCGCTAGATGCAAAATTCCTCCCAGCCATCGTAAGTGCATTGTACCTTTCTGCAAAGTCTAATAATAGCCGCTTCACTTTTAATGCTTTGGAAAGCTTTGTTAAAGAAAAACTTGGGCAGAAAAAATCCCATCACCGTGAACTAATGTTGATGGGCTTCTTAGAACAAGTAAGCCCTGGGGAATATATTTTAACATTTCCGAAGGCATTGAATGAGTTCTTGAATATCCTTCAAAAGCAACGTTCGATCTCTTTTCCCAACGGAAGGAAAATATTTGGTAATACTTTGTGGGATTATCTTGTTCGAACGGCTGAAACTTTAGGCATAGCAGAAATAATCGGCAATAATGTCCAGATTAAAAGTAGGAAAAAATGGATTGATTTGATAAGATCTCTACCTATGGAAAACATTGAAGAAGCTAAATTTTTACTCTCAGAGGAGCAATTTAAAGGGAAGTTTGTAATTAACGATGAGGTCCTTGATCTGATGAGACTAAGATGTGCTCATTATGTAATCGAATGTAAACAAAAGGTTTCTCTAGAGAAAGAGAAAGTTTTAACGCCATCACAATTACCAGGTATAAGCAGAGAAGAAGGGAAAAAAGTTTCCCCTCTAAAGGTTCCCTCAAAGACAGAAAATCTGAAGGATAGAATTCTCACTTTAATTCCAAAAAATGAGCCTAAGGAATATGAGACCTTAATCAAGGAAGCAAAAGCTACGCTTGAGGGCGTCTCAGAAGAAACTCTGCGTCAATTAGTCTTGGAATTGATAAGTGAGGGAGAAATAGTGCCCGTCTCCCTTAAGCGCAGGTGAATGTTTTGCTAAGGAGAAGCTATCCGGCTGCAAGTCCGCCAAAAAGAATTGTGCAGTTAATTAAGTTTTTGTCTCATGTGCCTATGCCGGAAGAGCTTATTGACAAAGATCCAGAAATGTTTAGAAGCAGCAGTAAAGAAGTAGAAAAAAAGATTTTTGATTTTAGTCAAGAGATGGGATTTAACGTTTGTTATAGAGAGAATTACCTCTTATTGTCCAACATGGGCTTATTAAAAAAGGACTATGAGAAAGGCACTTATGCACTTACGGAACTCGGTAAAGAAGCTGCATATTACATACAGAATAATAACACTCAAGCGTTAAATGCGCTTTTGTTTTATTGTCTGATGCAAATAAAAACCCCTAAATATTTTCAAGAGTTTGTTCAGAGTCGTGAAGCGTTATCTTCAAAGATTTTTTCAAGACGGAAACTTATTGATTTTATTGCTGAAGTTATTAAAGTTCCTTCTAAACAACTTAAAACGGATTTAAGGCATGTTACATCATGGTGCGAATATCTTAACATAATATATCCAACGGGCTCAAATGATGAAATGGTCATAGATGCTGGGAATATAATGTATTACCTTTTTTCAGCCATTACACGGTTTTTGAATGAAAAAATATTCATTCTTACTTCAGAGAGTTCTTTAGGGTCAAGTTACGATTACGAAAAAGAAGTTTTACAGCCTCTTGTTGATGCTTTAGCATTAAGAACCGAAAGAATAAAAGTTGATGATATGATTCAATTCGTACTTAGTATGGAAGAGAATGTGGGAAAAATTTCAAGATTTCGCCACGAACACGGAACAAAGTGGATACTGAAGGTCATGATGCCAAAAAATCTCGTGCCACCATCATATGCCGTTATTAAGAGAATTTGTTCAATTTTTATAGTTTAAGGGATGGGTATGAGGAAGTTTACATCGGCGGAGAAGTTTATACTAGAAGTGATAGAGAGTATTGAAAGTGAAAGGATAAGTAAAGCAGACTATAACACTTTCGTGACTTTAAAGCAGTTAAAGCAAGAACTTGAATTCTTAGATCATGAATCTAAAGCACTACCTCATGAACTTTTTGATATAAATGGAAGAATAGATGACCAGCGTTTAATGAAAGTTTTGACATCACTCAAGGATAAAAAAGAAATAATTCTCGTCGTTACAAATGATAATGTACTTGTTAGAAGCAAGATTGCAGAAATATGTAGGTGTCTAATAAATTTAAAGTATAGAAGTTGGACTAGAGAAAACAGCATTTCTTATTGGAATTTACTGCCGAGCACTTCGACTATAAAATACATTAGGCAAACAAAAATGGTTCCGGCACGAGAAATTTCTCCTGAAGATGCTATAAAGCGTGTTAATGATCTCATTAAGGAATTTCCATTACATGATGAATATAAAAAATCATTAGAGATAGCTGTTAAAATAACTCTTTTGGCTTTCCGAGATTATATGGAGAAGCGCTTTCCACATGATAAACCCGTAAAGTTGCGAGAATTCCAAGTTAAATCATTTGAAAAATTGTTAAGCAGCGCATTTGGTCATTCAAAGAAAAACGCATTCGTAATAACTGCCGGCGCAGGATCCGGTAAAAGCTTTGCCTTTTTGTTGGCCCCAATCTCATACATCTTATACTCTAACAGTCTTGGCATGTACGGGTGTAAAATGATTTTAATCTATCCAAGAGTTGAACTTACATCAGACCAATTTAAAATCATAAAAAAATATCTAGAAAGTGTAAAAACCGTATCAAGAAAATTCGGTTGGGGCAGCGCTGCGAATAGAATAAAAGTTGTTCAAGACGCCGGTTCTGTGCTGTCTCCGGAAGAAAGACGTGAAATGTATTCATCACGCGACAATGTACCTGATATTCTCATAACAAACACAGAAACTTTGAAGAGACGCATCCTAAATCCACTGTGCTCTTCACTTTTTAAGTGTCCCGTAAGATTTCTCATATTTGATGAAGTTCATTTATATAATGGGATACAAGGTACCCACGTAATATTTTTCATAAAACGCCTTTGCAATGTGTTTAGGAAGCATGGACTGCAAACTATGCCGATAATGGTGGGAGCTAGCGCCACTATAGCGGATCCGGTAAATTTTGTATCTTTGCTTTTTTCAAAATCCCCCCTTTCGATTGAATCAGTACACGCAGAAACTAGTACATCATTTGAAAAAGCAGGCGTATTTCACCATGTTTTTATTCGAGCAAGGCGGGGACGAGCCTTAATAGGTACATTAGCGGACCTTTCTTCGTTGATAATACATAATAGAATAGGCAACCTTTCAATTGAGAACACAAAGGACACGCCAGAAGACATTAGAAAGACAATTGGTTTTGCTGACTCATTGTCAACAATAGGACGGTGGAATTATATCTTTCGTGATAATGAGCAGTTGCACAAAAAATATATAAAAAATAAAGCCTCTCCTCCTGACTATTCTTGCACATATTATTCGATCTTTCACGAGCCACTTTCATGGTGGGCTAAAGTGCAGGATTTTGAAGAATCTGCAATTACTAAATTACGAAATCTTTGCAACGAATGTAAAGCAGGAAAATTGATATCTGTCGATGTTAATTCCATAAGTACAACTACTGAATTTTATGCCTTCCCGCCTTGGGCGGGAGGCAGAAAGAGCCACAAATTAACGACACTTATTGGGTGTCCATTTTTTGAACATGGAGTATGTTGGTGGTTCTCCGAAGATGAAGGAACACATTATCACATGCTTCGTTTCAAAAACGGGGATAATGGTTGGCTCAGAAGCGATAATGCAAGAAGTGATATAGCCACAGCTCCGCAAAGAGCATTGCGAGAAGAACGAATAAAGGATCCAAGTCAGTACTTTTCTGCAAGTATTAACCATCTTTTGGGGTTATATGGTGAACGAGCCGTGGAAAAGATAGAATTAAAAGATACCGAATATATCCCGATACATTTTTTGATTTGCTCGCCCGTATTAGAAGTTGGTGTAGACCTTCCACAGATTGAGAACGTTATACTTTTCAAAGCATTAAGATCCGCATCTTCATACAAACAAAAAGTTGGACGAGCGGGACGTGAACTAGGTAGCAATGTTCTATCCACCACTCTACTATCATTCAGTCCGGTTGACACTTACTTTTATAGATTTCCTCATAAGTTAACCGACCCAGCTTATATCGAGCCAATAAATGTTAAAGGGGAAAATGTAGATGTAATTCGTTCTCATTTATACTCAGCATGTTTTGACTTTGCTGCTGCAGAGGGATTCGATATTTACAATTTAAGGCATGAAGATAGATGTTTCACAACTTCCAACTCTATTGAAAACGATATTAAAAAACTCCTTGAAAAAATCTCCACCGACAAAATCTTTTACGAACGGTTGAAAAAATACCTTCTTGACATACACAATAACGAAAAAATTGTCGAAGAGGCTATTCAAGCGTTTTATAAAACATTGGAATGTCTCTTATCTGAATCTCTTTCTACTATTATTGGAAGGGCACGACAAAGTCTCATATCAATTTTGAGTAGAATAAGAATAGAGGAAGATGCGCACGTCGTTTTACCAGATCCTAGTAGCCTTAATATTGATTATAAGAAGTTGATCAACGATATATCTGAAATATCCGGATGCATCCATGAAATTAAGTCCGTTTTAAATGCTATGAGCTCTATGTTGCCTGAGAGTTTAACACAAAAAATAGATGAATTATTAAAAAGTATTGAAGGTGTGTAATGATGGAGCTTAAAAAAATTGCCGATGAGCTTTTCGATTACTTAATAACAAAAGGAGCAAGCATGTCGGACGATGACCGGAAAAAGATGAAGAAACTTTATTCTTTAATTAGTCGTCTTGATGAGCTTTTTAAGTCGTATGAAGGAAAAGTGGACAAAGTCTCCATTCCATCGCTAAAATCAATGCTAAAATCGATTGAGACAATAAACCGTCTTCGTGGGATTCGTCGAGGTGAGTGGAAAACTTATAATTTTCTTGAGGATGTGTTGCCATTTATCGCTTTTCTTGATGATTTTTACCCATATAGACTCCCAGAAGTGTTTTTCCAGCATCCCAATATTCCCCTCATAACATTGCGTGGTGAATCTGAGAGAGGACCTCCGATTCAAAATGAGTTAGATATCTTCTTGTATCAATTCCCCCCAGGGTCTATAACTTTCCGATTCGGAAGAGATCCTATTAAGATTTCAAGCGGAATCCTTGATGTTAGTGAAAGAATTGCTGTGGCAAATTTGGAACAAGTGCTAACTCCCGGAAAAATTGACGAAATTAGTAGGGAGTCTCTTCCATTTGATTACCCTTTTCCGGACAAAAATATATTGATGATAAAGCCATTGGAATCAAAATACAAGCCCTCTCAATTTGACCGGATAGCACCTCGTTATCCTATCTGCCCAACATGCCTCCGAATTCCAGATGGTGATGAAACACACCTTCCCGTGTATTTCAAAAATGAATGGGAAAAGCATAATTGCCCGGAATGTCAAACTGAATTAGTTACCCTTAAAGTACCGCCTGAAACTAACTCATTAGCATGGTATGAAATAATAGAACCTCTCACCCATAGGAAGGTTAATTTACCCACATATCCTTTCAATTTGTTCACATTAACTAAGTTTATTTCCACGAGTATAAAGGAAAGCGGGCTTAAAGTAAAGAAATTTGTATACGGAATCGAGCGGAGAAATCTTGGTTATCCAAGCCTAATTATATATTACCGTTATGGCTCCCGTCCTTGCGTTTTAGGATACGCCTTTGAAACAGACGCCTTTTCCTTTGAGTTGAATGAACAAGTTTTAGTAAAGCTTTGGACAGACATCATTTCGCTTAAAACTTCATTTTTGGCGAAGATTCATCGTGATTTATCTATTCAGTACATGTATAGCAAAATTTACTCTATTTTGAAAAATCCCTTTGATGCTGACGTTATTGTAAAGGCGGTGCTCTGGACGGGTTTTAAAGGAGGAACATTGCCTATCAATTTTACCTTAAGGAACTTAATAGATTTCATAAAAAACATAACATCACAACCTGAAGAGTTTGAAGAAAGTATACGATATGTTTTACCTGCTTATGTGAAAACACGGGCTACTGATATCCGAAATACATTCTTTAAACTGGCTAAAGATTTCATCTTGAGTGAGGAAGAATTTCGTGATTTTATCTTTAATGTTACAGCACACACGTTTGCGCATATTTTGAAAGATTCCGTAACTCGAATATCTGGAGCTTTGGATTATGATGTAAATTACTTCTATCAAAAGCGTGGAGATAAATACAAAATTTACATATTCGATGCTGTAGACAAGGGAAATGGTGTCTGTGAAACAGCCCATAAATATTCTTACATTAGGTTTTCGGAACGAATTAACGTAGTTCGTGAATTGATGAAAAAATTTGCTGTTGAAGTATCTTTTTTGCCATCGACGGATCTAGCTGAAATATTCGAAGAAAATCTTTTAGAGTGCCCCATAGCAAAAGCTAACTCTATACTATTTGACTTCGTCACCGTCAAAGGATTTAACGAAGTCTATGATGCTTTCTCGAATGAGCATAAACGAGCTTCTCTAAAAAGCGAAGTAAGCGAAATGTTTCGTGGTTTCTGTGAAGACATCTTTCCAGATATAGAGTATGGCCTACGCACACCCTCTTCTCTGTTGTATGCTATTTTATATGAAAAGTTTGGGATCTGCTACGAAGATCTATTTATGGTCAATATAGCACCGCATTATTTCCTGGACGTATTACTTGCAGACGCTAAATACGGAAAATTGCTAATTGAAGTGTTTGGAACAGAAGAGTATGAAAGACTGCTGGACGCGTTTTTAGACGCTATATATACATGTGTCCATGGCTGTCCTGAATGTACATTTGTTGATCCGTGCATTTATGGTGGAATTCAATCTCAATATAGGCTTAATAAATCCCTTGCATCTTTAGCTTATTATTTAGCCATTAAGGATGTCTTAATAGAAAACGTTATCAATTTAGAAGAATCCTCACAGATCTTAACAAAAAATGGTTTTCTCTATTTTTTGGACTCTTATGAAAAACCAAAGCTCTTCGAGGTTATATTTCAATTGTTAGGGGCGCAGCCTGCTGTTGAATCTGATGAAAGTGATGTATTGAAAAAATTGTTAACAAAACCGGCTGAACTACGTTTTGAAAGAGCGCATGTGGTTTCTTCAGCAGTTAAGTTTGTTCACTCAGTTTATAGATTCATAGGGGAGGAAATACATAAGAGATGCATATTCTCAAAGCTAGAACGTTCATAGGTGATCGTCAATGCCCGTTGTAAGCAGAGATGTACCTTTAATAATATTTAACATGATTGTTGGAGAATGGATACGGTTAAAGATTAAGAGGGAAGAGACTGCAAGGCTCATGATAATATCTCCCTGGCTGAGCGATGTATTGTTTCCTATTAGAAACTTTGGCTTTAATTCAAACATATTGGACTTGGGAAAGCATTTTAAAGTGAGTGACTTTATACGCGAACTTTACATTTTGTCAAGGAGCAAAGACGAACTTATTATTGTAACCTTAGATTATGATTCTCGTGAAGTTGATTATAAAAACCCGAAGCGCTTTCTGAATATCGAAGAACAAGTAAATCAGGCCCGAAGAAATGTCACAGAATTACGGTTACTTGTTTTGTTGTCAGATTATGCACGTATTTATTTGCATCCTAGGAATCATGCAAAGGTATATATTACATATTACGGTGCGTATATTGGGTCATCAAACTACACCGTTGGCGGTTTGTATAATAACGATGAGGCGGGGGTCTATATACCTCGCTCAGATCCCATGTATCAACAAGCCTTACAGCTTGCCATGAGGATAGTAAGCGAAAATGGTGTACGTGAAGTTAAAAAATCTGAGCTGGAGAAAAGGATTCAACGATATATTTCAGAATATCCGGAGCTTGAAAGTATGGTTAGTTACGTAGAAAGGGAATTCTAGCTTACACCGTAATACTTACACAAATTTATAATGTCTTCAAAAGATACTATTAAGACATTATTAGGGCCGTGTAGGCTTCTGAATTCCATCAGTGCGCGCTCAAATCTATTTCTAATTGGTTCCTTTCCTTCACGTTCTTTTTCTGTTTTACCTCGCTTAACAATTATGAAGCCATATGGTAACTTAGAGAGATTTGAAATGTCTCCCTTCATAGCTTTTGTCGTAGCATCAGTGGCCTCTATTTCAAATGCTGCATAAAGCTGCCTTTTAAGATGCAATTTGCATCTTAAAAGTGCACTGTATTCCTCGTCCAAATCACCTCTTAAAGAGACAATTTCTAACAACTTTTTGAACCATTCCGGATAGTCGATGTACCATAAAATGTCATGGCGTATTGCCAGCTTCCCTAACTCGGATTCTTGTTCTTCCTCCACATCAACATCAAAACCAAGTTTTTTGCCCAATTTACAAAGAAGAATCTTCATATAATATGCTTCGACGCTTTCATTTCTTCCTCTCTTAATTTTGGTGCAGTCCTTTACACTCCGCATCGTTAGGTCTCTCCCTCTAAAGTAAGACTGAATGTAGAATGTAGTTAGTCTTATAGATTCTATAATAAATCTTTGTTAAAAAAGCTGATAACCCGCAATTTTACGCAAATTTTATTTATATAATAGATGAATGATAGCAGCCTCCACATTAACATAAAAGAAAACCTAAGTATGCTTAACCCACATTCAAATTCCAAGTTTCGGTATGCATGCAAGGTAAGCCCTACGTAGTTCTTCCCCGTCTATGTGGTGGTATATGTCTATAGCTTCTCGACGTTTGTCTCCCCTAAGCTCTTTAACATACTCCCTTGGCATACCATTTCTTAACAGCCATGTTGTAAACCAGTGTCTAAAGCAGTGAGGGCCAAAGTGGTCTTCCAGCCTTGGCGAATCTGGCCTATGAAAGCCTAGTTTTATAGCATATTTGACTATGGCATTCCACACGCCGTTTCGGCTAATTCTATCCAGCGTGTTATAGCTTACAAATAGAGCCTTGGTTTTTGGATTAAGCTTCTCTCTGACCCTTAGCCACCTCCGCAGAACGATGGCGCATTCTTCGTCAAAGAAAACTATGCGGTTGCTTCTCTTCGGCGTTGGTTTGAGCATGATTGAATAATTATCCCAGTTTATATCGTCCACGTCAAGTCTAATTAACTCGCCCCGTCGAACTCCTGTCTTGGCTAAAAGTACCGCCATCGCCTTGTCTCGTGGATCCATTATAGAATTCACAAGCCTCGCCATTTCCTCGACGCTTAAGAGCTTTCGCTGCGGGTCCTCAAAATCATCCTTGTACTGCCTCAGATAACGCTTTCTAAACGGAAGGATTATGTTAGATTTGACTTTTCCATCAAAGGCTAAATAATCGTAAAGAGCTGAAAGCGCAGAAAAATACTCCTTAACCGTCTTATGCTTAATCCTTCTCTCAAATTTCAAGTATCCCAAAAACTCCTTGAGAACTTGATTGTCAACATCCTCTATAGACAAACCTTTCCACGAAAGGAAATCAATGAACGTAGATATGCAGGACTTATATCCTATCATCGTCTTTTCGCTTAAGCCCCTGAGTTTACAGTCCAAAATAAACTGTTCTAGAACTTCATTGAGATCTAAGCGTGTACGCTTAACTCCGACGCCTACTGCTTCCATCTCCACCCTTTCCCCGTAAACTCAACAAGGTCATAATGCTCCAGCACCTCAAGCTGCCTTGAAATAGCTTTAACGAGTCCCACGTCGGCTGGATCTATGCCAAGCCTTGTGAGAATTTCATCCTCGCTTAGGGTTCCACCCTTCCTTAAGAGGTAGATTAGTTCCCGATCGAAGGACCTCACGCCTTCAAAGTGCTCGTCGAGAAATGGCTTAGCCCTATACCGCTTAAGCTCATTATCAAGGTTCTCAACAAGCCTCCTCAGAAGCCTATTCTCCTCCTTAAGCTTTTTAAGCTCTTCATCAGCCTCCCTAAGCCTCTTAATGAGCTCGGCCCTGCTAAGGTAGCCCTCTTCAGAATCCTCACGCCGAATAGAATCCTCAACACGCTCAACAATGAACTTTGAAAGCGAAACTCCAGCCCTCTCCGCCCTGCGCTTCCAGTCCTCCACCATCTCCAAGGAAGGCAGATAAACGTAAACAGTCCTATTCTTGATAGTCTCAGTCTTACCCATCAGCCATCAAAAGAATAATAATGACCAGCTCCATATAAGGTTTACCGGTAAAAAAGTGCTCCGGCCGGGATTTGAACCCGGGTCCGCGGCTCGAGAGGCCGCTATACTTGACCGGACTATACTACCGGAGCATGGCTGTTTGCATCTTATTTTCAACAATGGCTTCTATTAATCTGT
>Ga0105162_1000491_pt1 | contig 25900 bp, 15 predicted proteins | sample JNZ201metaG_FD_81532 | JGI IMG/M metagenome (GOLD analysis project Ga0105162, IMG submission 81532) | Hot spring microbial communities from Jinze hot spring, China to study Microbial Dark Matter (Phase II) - JNZ 20120812A | ecosystem: Environmental > Aquatic > Thermal springs > Hot (42-90C) >...
TCAATTATTTTGGTTATTACGCCTGCTCCGACGGTTTTTCCTCCTTCACGGATGGCGAACCTTGAGCCAGGCTCCAGGGCCACAGGAACTATGAGCTTTACCCTGAGCCTCAGGTTATCTCCAGGCATCGCCATCTCCACTCCCTCAGGCAACCTTATCTCACCTGTAACATCCATGGTCCTTATGTAGAACTGAGGACGATAACCACTGAAGAACGGGGTATGCCTCCCACCCTCCTCCTTCCTCAAAACGTATACCTCAGCCTCAAACTCCGTGTGAGGCTTTATTGTCCCGGGAGCAGCAAGAACCATACCCCTCCGAACATCCTTCTTCTCCACACCCCTCAAAAGACACCCTATGTTGTCACCAGCCTGCCCATAATCCAGCACCTTCCGGAACATCTCAACACCTGTAACAACTGTCCTTATGGGCTCAGCCCTGTAACCAACCACCTCCACCTCATCTCCTACCTTCACCATCCCCCTCTCTACCCTTCCTGTCACCACAGTACCCCTACCCTTTATGCTGAACACGTCCTCAATGGGCATAAGGAAAGGCTTGTCCACATCCCTAACAGGCTCTGGAATGTAGTTGTCCAGAGCATCTATAAGCTCCCATATGCACTTGTACTCAGGAGCATCAGGGTCAGTGCTCGGACTCTCCAAAGCCAAACGAGCACTACCCCTTATTATCGGCACCTCATCCCCAGGATACCCATACTTGGTCAATAGCTCCCTCAGCTCAAGCTCCACAAGCTCCAGAAGCTCAGGATCGTCCATCATGTCAACCTTGTTAAGGAAAATAACCATGGCCGGAACGTTTACCTGCCTGGCCAGAAGAACGTGTTCCCTCGTCTGAGGCATTGGACCATCAGGTGCAGCAACAACCAGAATCGCTCCATCCATCTGCGCCGCACCAGTTATCATGTTCTTTATGTAGTCCACATGCCCGGGGCAATCTATGTGGGCATAGTGCCTTTTATATGACTCATACTCAATGTGGGCAATGTTTATGGTTATTCCCCTTGCCCTCTCCTCAGGTGCCTTGTCTATCTCCTCAAACGGGACAAACTGGGCCAAACCCTTAAGGCTTAAAACCTTGGTTATGGCCGCTGTAAGAGTTGTCTTACCATGGTCAATATGCCCTATCGTCCCCACATTCACATGCGGTTTGGTCCTCACAAACTTGGGCTTGGACATTTTAACTCACCTCCTACAGGGTATTTCGGGTTTCGCAAACAAAGCTATATTATATGCACATTGCAATTTTTGGCAAACCACGCTCTGGTGGTTCAGGACAACCGATAAAAGATCTTGTCGGCTATCTCGGCGGGTATTATCTCATAATGGTCAAACTCCATGGTGAAAGTGCCACGTCCCTGCGTCATGGAGCGCAAATCGGTAGCATAGCCAAACATTTCCGAAAGGGGAACCATAGCTCGCACAGCCTGAACCCCTCCAGGCCTCAGCTCCATGCCCTGGATATCGGCCCGGCGGGAAGCTAAATCTCCAAGGACATCTCCGATAAATTCTTCCGGCACTACCACTTCCAGCTTCATAAAGGGCTCCATAAGCACGGGCTCTCCCTGGCGCAGCCCTTTCTCCATGGCTATAGAAGTAGCTGCCTTGAAGGCCATCTCTGAAGAATCCTCAGGGTGGAAAGAGCCATCTACAAGGCTGACTTTCACATCCGTAATCGGATAGCCTGCCAGGGCACCCGCATCCAGTGCTTCCCGCACCGCTTCTTCTATAGCCGGGATGAAATGAACTGGAATTTTCTCCTCCCCTGCTTTGTTCTCAAATTTATTGCCAGAACCACGGGGAAGCGGTTCCAGCTCCAACCAAACATGCCCGTAGTGGTTCCTGGTCCCTACCTGTCGGACATAAAGCCCTTCAACACGTACCGGTTTGGTTATGGTTTCCTTATAAGCCACTTGAGGTTTACCCACGTTAGCTTCAACCCTGAACTCCCGGTGGAGCCTATCCACCAGGATTTCCAGATGTAGCTCCCCCATGCCTGAAATAATGGTCTGGCCGGTTTGCTCATCAATTTTCACCCTGAAGGTTGGGTCTTCCTCAGCCAGACGCTGGAGAGCTTCCGTCAACCGTTCCTGATCTGCCTGGGTTTTTGGTTCTATAGCCACTGAAACCACGGGCTCCGGGAAGTTTACAGGCTCCAGAACTATGGGATGTTCCTCGCTGCACAAAGTTTCACCGGTGAAACTTTGCTTCAGCCCCAGCGCAGCTCCTATATCACCAGCCCTGAGCTCGTCAACCTCCTCCCGTTTGTTGGCATACATCCTAAGGATCCTGTCCACCCTCTCCTTGCGGTTCCTGGTAGCATTGAGAACCCTCCGATTACCCCGCAAGGTGCCCGAGTAAACTCTAAGGTAAACCAACCTCCCTACGTAAGGATCGGAATGGACTTTGAACACTAAAGCGGTAAGGGGTTCATCTGGCCTGGGGTTACGTATTTCTTCCTTTCCGGTTTGGGGATTAACTCCACGCACTGGGGGTAGATCAACAGGAGACGGAAGGTAATCCACAATGGCGTCCAGAAGGGGCTGGATGCCCTTGTTCCTGAGAGCAGCTCCGCAAAGAACAGGCACGAGTTTGCCGGAAATAACCGCTTTCCTGAGGGCTCTCTTAACCTCTTCCGGCGGTATTTCTTCCCCTTCCAGGTATTTAACCATGAGCTCATCATCGGTTTCAGCTATTTTTTCCAGCAATGCTTCCCGGTGAGCCAAAGCTTCTTCAAGCATGGTTTCGGGGATGGGAACGATTTCAGGATTTACCCCCAGCTCATCATCATCCCTGTAGGTTATAGCTTTCAGGCCTATAAGGTCTATAACCCCCTTGAAGGAATCCTCTGCCCCAAGAGGCATCTGGATAGCAACGGGGTTAGCTTTTAGGCGTTCTTTTATCATCTCAATTACGCGCCAGAAGTTGGCCCCAACCCGGTCCATCTTGTTTACGAAGCATATTCGCGGGACCTTGTATAAATCGGCCTGACGCCAGACGGTTTCAGACTGGGGTTCAACGCCATTTACGGCGTCAAAGATGACCACGCCGCCGTCTAAGATCCTCAAGCTTCGCTGGACTTCAGCGGTAAAGTCTATGTGTCCGGGGGTATCCACTATGTTTATTTGATGGTTGCGCCAGTAACAGGTCACGGCCGCCGCTGTTATGGATATGCCTCGCTCTTTCTCCTGAGGCATCCAGTCAGTAACGGCCGTGCCCTCATCCACCTCGCCCATCCTGCGGGTCCGGCCAGTGTAAAACAGGATGCGCTCGGTGGTGGTGGTCTTACCGGCGTCTATATGGGCTATGAAGCCTATGTTACGGATTCTTTCTAAGGGATACATATTACCACCGGAAGAAGGCAAAGGCCCTGTTAGCTTCGGCCATCTTATGGGTATCTTCTTTCTTCTTAATGGTAGCTCCAGTGTTGTTGGCTGCATCTATGATTTCGGCTGCAAGCTTTTCGGCCATAGATTTACCGCTTCTTTCCCTGGCGAAGTTCACAAGCCACCTCAGGGCCAGGGAAATGCGCCGGTGCTCCGGAACTTCAATGGGCACCTGGTATGTAGCACCGCCTACCCTCCTTGGCCGGACTTCCAGGACAGGAGCCGCGTTCTGGACAGCCTGTTCAAAAACTTCTACAGGGTTGCGCCCTGTCCTTTCACGAATTATGTCAAAGGCGGTGTAGACTATCCATTCGGCTATGCTTTTCTTGCCGTTCATCATTACTTTGTTTATAAGCTTGGCCACCAGGACGCTGTTGTACTTTATGTCAGGCGGTATCTCCCTCCTGGGAGGACTTCCACGCCTCGGCATTTTTTACCTCCTTATTCTTCAGCTTTCTTCTTGGGCATTTTGGCCCCATATTTGGAACGCCCCTGGCGCCGGGCTTCTACTCCGGCGGCATCCAGAGCTCCCCTTATAATGTGGTAGCGGATGCCGGGCAAGTCCTTTACGCGCCCTCCCCTCACCAGGACCACAGAGTGCTCCTGGAGGTTGTGGCCTTCGCCAGGGATGTAGGCCGTTATTTCAATGCCATTGGTTAGGCGAACCCTCGCTATCTTGCGCAGGGCAGAGTTGGGTTTCTTAGGGGTCATGGTTCTCACCTGGATGCACACGCCCCGCTTCATAGGGTTGCCTTTAGGCATTTTCTTCAGCTCGTTTTTCAGAGCATTGTAAGAATAAAGTAAAGCGGGCGCTTTTGATTTACTCTTAACTTTCTTTCGGCCTTTTCGCACTAATTGGTTAATGGTTGGCACTTCTATCCCTCCTTTCGGATTTTTAAGTTTCCCGATTCAAAGTTGCCTCTTTAAGGCGCCTGTAATGCTCAAATCCTGTTCCAGCAGGAATGAGGCGTCCTATTATAACGTTTTCTTTTAGACCGCGCAACTCGTCAATGGCTCCGCGGAGAGCAGCATCCGTAAGGACTCTGGTAGTTTCCTGGAAGGAAGCCGCCGCGAAGAAGCTATCGGTGGCCAGGGCTGCTTTGGTTATGCCCAGGAGAACAGGAACTGCCTCCGCCGGACGCCCTCCTTTGGCAATTATTCGGCTGTTGGTTTCCTCAAATTCAAAGCGGTTGACCAATTGGCCAGGCAGATAATCAGTATCACCAGGGGACTTCACCCTGACTTTGTCGGTCATCTGGCGGATTATAATCTCAATATGCTTATCGTGAATATTTACGCCCTGAGAGCGGTATACTTTCTGGATTTCCTCCAGGAGATATAACTGCGCCGCCTCCCTCCCCAGGATCCTCATGATTTCCTTGGGGTTCTTGGCCCCTTCCGTTATCTGTTCGCCAGCCTCAATGTGATCGCCCTTTTCTACCCTGAGCCTGGCAGCTGGCGGAATCTCGTAGATTCTCTCCTCTTTGTGTTCCCTGCGGACGATGGCCTTATAGGAGCCATCCCCATTGTTTTCCAGGAAAATCTGCCCAGCTATTTGGGCAACAATGGTGCCCTCATCGGGGGTGGAGGCGATTACCGTGCCCTCTTTCACTTCCTGCCCGTCATTGACCAGGATCTCGCTGCCAGCGGGTATGAAGTATTCATCGGTAAGGACCTGGGTGCTTGTGATTTTAACTTTGCGGCTCTCACCCTCCCAGTAAACATCCACCACACCGGAGATATCGGCAATGATGGCCTCGCCCTTGGGAGTACGGGCTTCAAAGAGCTCTTCAACCCTGGGAAGGCCTTGCGTTATGTCTTCTACTGCCACGCCACCGGTGTGGAAAGTTCTCAGGGTTAGCTGAGTTCCTGGTTCTCCGATGGATTGAGCCGCTATTATGCCGACGGCTTCGCCAATCTTTATTAGCCCACCTCTACCCATATCCCGTCCGTAACAGAGGGCACAGACGCCGTAACGGGTCTCGCACTTAAGCGGGGTGCGGACGTAAACCCTTTTTATACCGGCCTTCTTTATTTTCTCAAACGCTTCTTCATCTATTTCTTCGTTCCGCCTCACAATAGGCTCACCGGTAGCAGGGTCAATTATGTCGGAAGCGGCGATTCTGCCTATAACCCTTTCGGCAAAGGTCTGGCCCATACGGCGAGAAGATTCCTCGTCAATCCATATGCCCTCAAAGGTTCCGCAATCATATTCCCTGACGATTACTTCCTGAGCCACGTCCACAAGGCGACGGGTCAGGTAACCGGCGTCGGCAGTGCGGAGGGCTGTGTCGGCCAGACCTTTGCGGGCACCGTGGGTGGAAAGGAAGTATTCAAGAGTTGTAAGCCCCTCCCAGAAGTTGGAAAGGATCGGGAGAGGAATGATGCGACCGGATGGGTCAGCCATGAGGCCGCGCATCCCTGCCAGCTGGCGGATGGTTTGGATTCCTCCTTTCGTGGCCCCCGATATGGCCATTGCTCCCACGCTCTCATAGGGGTTAAGCTCTTTGGCCACAGCCAGGGAAACCTCTTCAGTAGCTCTGGTCCAGAGTTCCACGCTCTTCATGTATCTTTCTTCTTCGGTGATCACGCCACGGCGATACTGGCGGTTTATCTCTTCCACCTGAGCTTCTGTTTTTCTGACGATCGCTTCCTTCTCCCTGGGAATCTTTATATCGCTCATGGCCAGGGTTATGCCACTGCGGGTAGCAAACTTGAAGCCCAGGTCCTTAAGCGCATCCACCACCTGAGCCGTTGCTTGCATCCCCAGCTTGCGGTAGCACTCAGCCACCAGGTCGTTAAGGTTCTTTTTGTCCATAACTTTGTTCTGGAAGCGGAGCTCTTCAGGAAGAGCCATGTTGAAGATAACTCGCCCAGGTGTAGTTTCTATTAGCTGCGGTGGCTGGTCCGGTGAAGGTTTAGCCAGCACTTTGATCTTAGCGTGAAGGTCCACGACCCCCGTTTCGTAGGCCAGAACCACTTCGTCAAAGTCGGCAAAGACTTTGCCCTCCCCTCTGGCTCCTTCCTTCATCAGAGTGAGGTAATAGCATCCCAGAACCATGTCCTTGGTAGGGCCTACGATGGGCTCCCCACTGGCAGGTTTGAGAAGGTTGACGGAGGAAAGCATAAGCTCCCGAGCTTCCCTCACGGCTTCGTCAGAGAGGGGGACATGGACTGCCATCTGGTCTCCGTCAAAGTCGGCGTTAAAGGCTGGGCAGACAAGGGGATGGATCCGGATAGCCTGGCCATCAACCAACACCACCTCAAAAGCCTGGATGCCCAGGCGATGGAGAGTGGGAGCGCGGTTCAGGAGCACCGGCCTCTCCTTGACCACGGCCTCCAGAACATCCCATACGGCAGGGTCGCGGCGCTCTATCATCCTCTTGGCGCTCTTTATGTTGTGGGTATGGTTCTCCTCTATAAGCTTGCGGATGACAAAAGGCTTGAAGAGTTCAAGAGCCATCTCTCTGGGCAAGCCGCACTGGTGAAGCTTAAGCTCAGGTCCCACCACGATTACTGAGCGGCCAGAGTAATCTACGCGCTTACCCAGGAGGTTGCGGCGGAACCGCCCTTGCTTCCCCCTTAGTATGTCGGACAGGCTCCGGAGGCCTCTCTTACCAGCTCCAACAAGGCCTGTCGGCTGGCGACGCCCGCTGTCTATGAGGGCATCAACCGCCTCCTGAAGCATCCTCTTTTCATTGCGTATGATGATTTCAGGAGCTCCAAGTTCCTTAAGCTTCTTGAGGCGATTGTTGCGGTTTATAACCCTGCGGTAAAGGTCGTTGAGGTCGCTTGTGGCGAACCGCCCACCGTCCAGAGGGACCATAGGCCTGAGCTCCGGTGGTATAACCGGAAGCACAGTAAGGATCATCCATTCGGGACGGTTTCCGCTCTTGCGCAGAGCTTCCACCAGCTGCAATCGCTTTATGGCTTTCTTGCGCCTCTGGGCTGAGCGGGTGGTATTTATTTCATGCTTTAGCTCCTGAGCCATCTTGTCCAGGTCCAGGTTTTTGAGGATTTCATAGATAGCTTCTGCCCCCATGCCAGCCTTGAATACAGCCCCCCATTTCTCTCTAAGCTCCTGGTAGCGGGCTTCGCTCAGAACCTGGGTCACCTGGAGGCTCCGGAGCTCAGCCATTTCCTGCTCGTACTGGTCTATGATCTCAAAGATGGTATCCTCGTAACGGGCTTTTATCGCGTCTTTTTCTTCCTCAGCCTTGCGGATGAGAAGGTCCTTTTCGGCCTCAGCCTGAAGCTTTATATCTTCCTGACGGCGTCTTATTCCTTCTTCCAGGAGAGAAAGGCGCTCCTGAGCTGCCTTGTTTAACCTTGTAAGGTGTTCTCTTGAAACTATTTCGCCCTCTTCCAGAAGGATTTCATCGCTCCAGGGAATCCGGATTTGCTCAGGAGAAGGGGAACCCATAAGGGCTTCCAGTTTTTCCTGGAGGGCACGCCCCTGCCCGGCAATTTCATCGCTCAAGGAATAAAGTTGCTCCTCCAGTTCCTGAATCTGGGCTTTAACCTTATTGTCAATTTCCCCGAGCTCTTTCTTCAGCCTCCTATCTACCTCTTCAACCTGAGCGTTTATCTCCGCATCAATCTTAGCCAGCCGGGCAAGGCGTTCTTTATCCAAACGGTTGAGGACGCGGTTCCGGGCTTCTTCATCCACTTCAGTGATAATGTACTGGGCGAAGTAGATGACCCTCTCCAGGTTGCGGGGCGAAAGGTCCAGGAGTAAACCGAGACGGCTCGGTATCCCGCGCACATACCAGATGTGAGCTACTGGAGCTGCCAGCTCTATGTGGCCCATCCTCTCCCGGCGCACTTTGGATGGAGCCACTTCAACGCCACAGCGGTCACATATTATGCCCTTGTATTTTACTTTTTTGTATTTTCCACAAGCGCATTCCCAATCTTTGACAGGTCCGAATATCCGCTCACAGAAAAGGCCATCCCTTTCGGGCTTGAGCGTCCGGTAGTTTATGGTTTCGGGCTTGGTGACTTCCCCGTAGGACCAGGAGCGAATTTGCTCCGGAGAAGCCAAACTTATCCGGACAGCTACAATGTTATTAACTTCCATAAATGCACCTCCTTATTTGCTCAGAAACTTTCGGGCAAGATCAAAGCTTCCGAAGCCAAGAGGGATAGGCTTTTCCTCCCTTTCCTCTTTGCCAAAGGTATATTTCTCACCCTTGGCATCGTAAACTTCAACCGCCAGTCCCAGCGATTGCAGCTCTTTTACCAGTACTTTGAAGGATTCAGGCATCTCAGGCCCCGATACCTTCTCCCCCTTAACGATTGCCTCATAAGTCTTGAGACGACCAGCAGTATCATCGGATTTGATGGTAAGCATCTCCTGAAGGGTGTGAGCAGCACCGTAAGCTTCCAAAGCCCACACTTCCATCTCGCCAAACCTCTGACCTCCGAATTGTGCCTTGCCACCGAGAGGCTGCTGGGTCACTAAGGAATAAGGTCCAGTGGAGCGAGCGTGAACTTTATCCTCTACGAGGTGGATTAGTTTCATTATCATCATAACCCCAACTGTGACCGGCTGGTCGTAAGGTTCACCGGTCTTACCGTCATAGAGGATCATCTTGCCAGTGGTTGGAATAGGCTGGCCGGTTTCCCTGCTGACCTTTATAGCTCTCTCCATTAATTGCTCTTCCGTCATCTCTTCAAGGGAGGGATACTCCCCTGTGAGGGAACCTATCCATTCCCGCAGGCAAACAAGCCTGGCAAGGCGATCAGCCTCGCGGCGGGCTTCCAGAGGCCTGGGGTCATCTTCAAAGACAAGGATAGCATCTGGATCGTAGCCCTTTTCCCGGAGCCATTCTCTCAGGGCGCTCCGGCGGGCATAGACCCAGTCTTCCATTAGTTTTTCGGGATCGTAGCGCTCGCCAAGCCATTCCACAAGGTACAACCTGCGGGCCTCTTCATCATCTTCAATATCCTGCGGGTTGTAGTTTATGGACTTAAGCCAGTTCCAGGCCCTCTCGGTGACTTCCTCCCAGGCCTTATCTATGAGCCAGGCCCGGGCCAGTTCAGCAAAGACTTCATCCTGATCAGCTCCGTCAAAGACGGGAGTTATGGCTTTGAAGCCCAGGCGGTAAGCAGCCCAGCCCAGATGGGTTTCCAGAAGCTGCCCCAGGTTCATGCGAGCCGGGACCCCCAGAGGGTTGAGAATAACTTCAATTGGGGTACCATCGGGCAAGAAAGGCATATCCTCAACGGGCACAATCTTGGAGATTACCCCCTTATTGCCGTGGCGTCCTGCCATTTTATCGCCTTCAGTAAGCTTGCGGCGCTGAGCTACGAAAACTTTGACGACCTTTTCAACCCCAGCTGGCAGGTCCTTATACTGGTCACGGGAAAATTCGGCCACCGAAATTACCACACCCCTTTCGCCATGAGGCATCCTCAGGCTTGTATCCCTAACATCCCTCGCCCTTTCGCCGAATATAGCCCTAAGGAGCTTTTCCTCAGGAGACAGCTCTGTTTCTCCCTTGGGGGTAACTTTGCCAACCAGGATATCCCCCGGGCCAACCTGGGCCCCTATTCTTATTATTCCGTTCTCATCCAGATCTCTGAGCTGTTCCTCGCTTACATTGGGGATGTCTCTGGTTATTTCCTCCGGGCCAAGCTTGGTATCCACCGCTTCGGTCTCGTATTCCTCAATGTGAATGGAAGTATAAATATCCTCCTGGACGAGGGCTTCGCTCACCAGGACGGCGTCTTCATAGTTTCCACCCTCCCAGGATATAAAAGCAACCAGGACATTCTGACCCAGGGCCAGCTCGCCATTTTGAGTTGAGCTGGAATCGGCCAGGACCTGGCCCTTCTTCACTTTTTGCCCTTTGCTTACTATTGGCCGCTGGTCTATGCAAGTTGCCTGGTTGGAACGCTGATAACGTCTGAGCGGATATATCCGTATACCGTTTTCACCTTTCACCACAATCTGGGTGGAGGTAACGCTCACTACTTCCCCATCTTCTTCAGCGATGACAACTTGGCCCGAATCTTTGGCCACATAGTATTCCATGCCTGTGGAAACGAGTGGAGCTTCGGGTTTCACCAGAGGCACAGCCTGACGCTGCATGTTGGAACCCATAAGAGCACGGTTGGCGTCATCATGCTCCAGGAAGGGGATCAGAGAGGCAGACACACTAACGATCTGCTTGGGTGATACATCCATATAGTCCACCTGATCTACAGGCCGGATGGCAAATTGCTGCTGATGCCTGACGGTAACCCTATCGGTCAAGAAATGTCCTCTGGAATCCAGAGGGACTCCTGCCTGAGCGATAACGTATTGATCCTCTTCATCGGCCGAGAGGTAAACGATTTCATTGGTCACTACAGGCTTTATCTTTATTTCCCTAAAAGGCAAGCGGCTTATTCTTTCGGCCAATTGTTGAGTAATTTCAGTGCCAGCCTCGGCCACCAGCTCGCCCGTGCTTGGGTCAATTATCCTCTCGTTAAGGATGTGACCCACAAGGTCCTGAGGGCGGTTTGGAACTCTGTTTATTACTTTGCGATAAGGAGTTTCCAGGAAGCCAAATTCATTAACTCTGGCATAAGTTACAAGGCTTCCTATAAGACCGATGTTAGGCCCTTCGGGGGTCTCAATAGGACATATGCGACCGTAGTGGGAGTTATGGACGTCTCTTACCTCAAATCCTGCCCTCTCTCGCTTGAGGCCACCTGGCCCGAGAGCTGAAACCCTTCGTTTGTGAGTGAGCTCAGCCAGGGGGTTAGTCTGGTCCATGAATTGGGATAGCTGGCTGCCTCCGAAGAACTCCCTCAGGGCTGCCACAACCGGCCTTATGTTTATGAGGGAAAGCGGTGTAACTTCTTCAGGCTCCTTTATGCTCATCCTCTCCTTAATTGACCTTTCCAGACGAAGAAGCCCGACCCTCATCTGGTTCTGGATAAGTTCACCTACCGTCCTGACTCTTCTGTTCCCCAGGTGGTCAATATCATCCTCGTTTTCCACCCCGTTGTTGATGAGGATCATCTTTTCTACTACTTTCACCAGATCTTCACGGGTAAGGGTTCGGTGATCCAGAGGTATATCCAGGCCGAGGCGGCGGTTAAGTTTGTAACGCCCCACCCTTCCCAGGTCGTAACGACGTGGGTTAAAGAACAGAGCTGTAAGATAGTTTCTTGCGTTCTCCGGGTTAGCAGGTTCACCCGGCCTCATCTTCTTGTAAATCTCCACCAAAGCTTCTTCGGTGCTCTTGGTTGGGTCGGCTTCTATAGTGGCTTTTATATAAGAATGGTCGGGCACGGTGTCAACGGTTTCGTAAAGGGCCAGAAGTTCTTCATCTGTTCCATATCCCAGAGCCCTTAAGAGGACGGTAACGGGAAGCTTTCGCTTGCGTTCAATCTTTACCGATATTACATCGCGTTTAGAGGTTTCAAATTCCAGCCATGCCCCTCTATTTGGGATGAGTTTAGCATAGCAAAGTTGTCTTCCGGTTGCTCTATCCTCTTCCAGTGAAAAATAGACCCCTGGGGACCGGATGAGCTGATTTACCACAACCCTTTCGGCACCGTTTATTATGAAGGTGCCCTTTTCAGTCATAAGGGGGAAATCGCCAAAGAAAATGCGTTGCTCCTGGATTTCTCCTGTCTCGTTGTTAATCAAGCGCACTTTCACCCACAAAGGTGCAGCGTAGGTGAGATCGCGGAGCTTGCATTCTTCAACAGTGTATTTGGGTTTTCCGAATTCGTAGTCCAGGAAATGCAGTTCCAGGACTTTGTTGTAACTTTGGATGGGTGAGATCTCCTCAAAAAGTTCTCTCAGCCCCTCCTCTTGGAACCAGCGATAGGAATCCAGCTGGACCTGGATCAGGTTCGGGAGAGGCAGTACCTCCTCTATACGAGCATAATTTTTCTTGCCAGAGAGAATCAACTGCATGAAACAAACACCTCCCACAAAATGAATGTTTCCCTTACAAAAGCAGGGGTTAGGTGAAAAGCGGCTCTATTTTACGGAGAACAACAACCAACCCCTTCCTCGGGCCCTCAAGGAAATTGCCCCTGCTATAGCCATGCAATCTATTATTATACCACCAATTTTTAGCTTGTCAAATCAAGGGCACCTATCTAATTATATTGCCCGGAAGGCAAAAGAGGCCTCTATAGCGAGCACCTTTCGGATGGCAAAGGTTTCACTTGACCTCCAGCCACGGGCGGAAAAATCCCTACTCTATCGCCTTCGTTAAGGATCTGGTCTAATTCAGCATGTCTCCCATTGACAAAGACCACCTTTACTGCGTCCGTGGGGATCTGGAGGTAATTTTCCAAAAGCTTGCCCACACTTGTGCCCGGAGGAAGATCAATTTCCAGGTCGTTATCAGCTTTGCCCTCAGGCATAAATCGCCTTAAGGTGGCGTAAACCCTTACAATAACTTTCACCGCCCTTCACCTCCTTTACCCCTATGGAGCAAAAAGTAAAAGGCCAGCAGGAGAGTGCCAATAGTTATAGAACTATCAGCCACATTGAACACAGGCCAGAATTTGAAATCCAAAAAGTCTATCACGTATCCATAGCGGAGCCTATCTACAAGGTTCCCCAAAGCACCTCCCAGTTGCAAGCCAAAGCAAAAGTAGAAAAAAGGCGAAGCTTCCTTCAAGCGGTAGTGATACAGGATTAAAAACAGCACTACAAGGATGCCTATGTAGAGAAAGTAATCGCCCCATTCAGGCAAAAGGCCGAAAGCTATGCCTCTATTAGTAACGTGTGTAAAAGAGAAAAACTTCTCCACTCCCTTCAGAGGAGCCCACGAAGCCCCCAAAGGAAGGCGGGCCTTAACTATGTATTTAGTGAGCTGGTCAACCCCCAGGACCACTAAAGCAACCGCAGGTGTTACCCAGCGGTAAGATGCTACCATTAACCCCTCCTGGGGTTCAGTTCATAGCGGTACTGGCACTCCAGGCAGTAAAGGGCCTGCGGCAAGGTCTCCAGGCGCGTTTCCTCAATGGGCTTGCCACAGCTCTCGCACAGACCATAGGTCCCTTTATCAAATTTGGAGAGAGCATATTCAATCTCTTGAAGCAGTTTCTCCAAATGCCTCTCCAAAGATTGACCCCTGGCTTGATCAAAAGCATCGGTAGCAACTTCTGCCATGTGATTGCTGTGGCTTACAGCGCCGGAAACCTTCTGAGTCCTGAAAGTCTCCAGCTCTTTAAGCAATTTCTCCCTTTCCTCCTCCAGCAACCTCTTGAAAAACTCCGGCTTCTTTGCCATCACGGAACTCCTTTACCTTTGTTTTTATTTTTTACCACATTTTCTCGTTTTCACCAAATTCGCACCATTAAACCGATGAAGCTCTCCCTACTTTAACATCATGGGTTGAATCTGGCAAAAATCTTCTGGCCTCAATTTATCCACGCTACCTTCACGGAAAGGTGGGTATTTGCCCAAAATTTCCTCCTGCGTAGGAGAAATCCCTTCAGGCCAGACCAGGTCAATAATACGGGTATGATTTATGTCATCCGGAGCGCCTCCAAAGCGCCATTGCTTCGGTTCTTTTTCTATGTCCCTCACCCTCCATACCCCCGGAGAGGGATAGCCTTCCTGGCTAAGGACAGCCACCACATATCCCCAATCCCGCGGATTTATTTCCTGCCCAAAAATTTCTTTCGGCACACGGATGATAACGGTTTGCCTTTCAGGGTTAACAATGGTCTTAAAAGAGGCTTTGAGCTGCTTAATTTCCCCTGAAGGATCCGCAACCCATATTTGTTGAAGCCATCCTTCCACCCATAAGGCATACTCCCATCCATAGCCTTGCTTTAAGGAAGCGTTGCGGCCAGGAAGGAGCAGGCGCTGGCCTGTCCCTGCTCCCGGGTCAACGTCTATGTAAATGTCCAGCGTTTGAAGGGATAGGTTTATTGGTGAATTCCAAGGATTGGGTACAGGACCATAAAACGTGAAGATAAAGGCTATATCCCGCTCATCCTCGCCCAATGCGAAGTATTTGAGGTCAAAAACCCCAGGCTGGAAAACCGCATCCAGAGGATATACGTAAGAACCAGGGCCATGGTCATCACCCTTTGGGTCATGGACTTCTAAGATCAAATTAAGGGGACGAAGCTCCGGAGCCGTTATGCGAAGAGGACCATGGAGGGGCAATAATTCTGCATCTTTTTCACCAATGCTTATTACTACTCTCAAGTTTAATGCATCGCCGGCTGTAAGCTCGCCGAGGGAAGCAACAGGTATAGCCAGCTCCAGAGTTTTCTCCTCAGCACCGGCCTGTACAGGCTGGGGTTCAACCCAGTTGTTCCAGCCATCCGCTTTAAAAAGGGTGGCAGAAATAAGCTTTCCGGCAGAGATGGAAACTTCAGCCAGGTGGGTAGCCCTGAAGCCAAGATATGTGCGGGGTTCCCTCCGGAAACCCAGGCGAGAGAAAGGATTGGCTGTGGTTATATAAGGGCTTGAGAGGTAAATGCCCACGCTCAGTTCCGGCCCCAATTCCTTCCAGGGAATAGATCCTTCAACTTTCAGATAGAAGTTCTGCCCATCAAACCCATAGTGGATTCCTTTGAGGAATTTGCCCTGCTCTTCATAATACCCCGCTTGAGCCCACTCGTCCGGTGAAGTTTTTCCATCAAGAACGGGGGTAAAAGTCTCTTCCATGCTCCGGATTGGGATTACAGGCCTGGGAGGAATTATTGGAGCATCAAGGAACGGGGGAGGCGTTTCCCCTAAGGCTCTGTAAACTTCTTTTAGGAGGGAACGGAAAGAGTAATCAAAATACTCATCCTGGCCTGAATCCTGATCTGAGCCATACCACCAGAACCAATCAGAACCCTCAGCAAGATAAATGTAATCCTGTGCTCGGGCAATGGCTTCGTCTGAAGCAGTACGCCGTCTGTAAATGTCATATTCAGCCAGGAAGTTACGCACCTTGAAAAGATAATCCCAGGCCACGTTCTCTTCCGGCTCCCCTATCCAGGTGTCAAAGTCAGGACTGAACCAGCAGCCTGGCCAGAGAAGTTTGAGCTCTTTCTGCTCCGGGAATAATTTCAGGTATTCGGAAGGGGTTATAGTTTTTATGTCCTCAGCATCTGAGAGCTTGCGATAAAGAGAGTGAAGGAACTCTTTGCCATCGTTCTCATACCATTCCCAGGCATTTTCACCATCCAGTATGATACTGACAAGGTGTGGACCTTCGGCACCGATTTCCCTGAGGCGCCGGCGGATATTCCTAAGCCTGCGGATGAAATCATCGGCGGCCTTTTCTCCAGGCATCCCTGAATAGACGAAAGCGATTTTGTCGGATATTAACCTATCTCTGAAAAGGATAGCTACAGGCTCGCCCCCGCGGAACCGGATATAATAAGGCCTATAGAGAAGGTCAGCATCTTTGACTGTTTCCTCACCATCCCGGGCAAAAGAACCCAACCCCAGCGTTGCGGCAAGCACATCTTCGCCCGAAGCCATCCACTTGAAACCGGCATCAGCTACAAGACCCACTATGCCATAAGCTACGGCGCCTTCGGAAGGCCACAAGCCCTGAGGTTTCCGCCCAAAATGTTCCTCGTAAATTTCCACCGCTTTCTTGAGATGAGCAGCGGCATCCTCAGGAAAGGAGAAATGGAAGGGAAGCCTGGAAGAGGGATTGCCTACAGCTGCCAGGTTGGCATCGTAAAGAAGAGGAAGGATAGGATGGGCATAAGGGGAGGTTATAACTTCAATCTGGCCTTTTTCTTGCAGTTCCTTATGCTTGGGGATTATCGCCTTTATTACTTCCCGGGCCTTTGCGAAGATAACTTTCTTGTCTTCTTCAGTGAAGCCTTGCCCTTTTTCCACGATGCTCTTCAATGGCTCCTGAGCCAGGAAATCAGGGTCAAACCAGGCCAGGTTAAAAAGAACCTGAAGATCGCGGAAATCCTGGACAGCAAAGCTTGTAAGGGCCTTATCAATCGTAGCTTTATCAGCGGAACGACCTCGCTTGTCCAGAAGCTCTTTGTAACGAGGGAAGCGAGGGATGACATGGTCCCAGTTGGCGTCAAAGAAGCGCTCTAAGATGAACCTTTTCTCCTCTTCGGTAAGCTCTTCAGCGGGCTTTTCAGCCAGGGCCCAGTATACGTCCCTGGCTCCCTGCGCAAAATCGTCCAGCTGGCGAATAAGGCTTGGAGTCAGGTTGAAGGTTACTTTTATTTTCGGATATTGCTCCAGTATAGCAACCATATCGTAATAATCTTTTGTGGCGTGTACCCTGACCCAGGGGCGAGTGTAAAGGCCTGTTTCGGGGTCTTTGTAGTAAAGAGGCTGGTGCTGGTGCCAGATTATGGCCAGATAGAGGGGATGTTCCTCAACTGGCAAAACGGTGGGCGTTGGAGCTGGAAAGGCAGGGGTGGACACCGGGGTGCGTGCGATGCAACCTGTAACCGTCAGGGCCATAATAATTGTGGCAAAAATTCTTCGCTTCATGACCTCACCTCATTACTGGGCCAGAACCTCAGCCATTTCAATCATCTCAGGCTCCAGGCCCTTGGTTTTACTTATGACCTCTTTGAGCGGAATAAGCTCTACTTTATTGCCCACCAAAGCAACCATCACGCCCGTTTTTCCTTGGACGAGGGCATCAACAGCGGCAACACCGAAGCGGGAAGCCAGGATTCGGTCAAAAGCTGTGGGAGAGCCACCTCTCTGGATATGGCCCAGGATAATAGTGCGCACCTCAAAGCCCACCTCATCCTGGGTAAGGAAAGAGGCCACTTCCTGGGTTTTATGTTTTGCTCCTTCAGCGATAATGATGATGGCATGAGGTTTGCCTTTTATGTAGGCTTCTTCCACCACCCTGGCAATCTCTTCAAGAGGTGTATCCTTTTCTGGAATTAAGACTGCTTCCGCTCCTCCGGCAAGTCCGCCCATAAGGGCAAGGTAGCCACTTTCCCTGCCCATGACTTCAATCAGGAATGCCCGGCCGTGGGAGGTGGCGGTATCTTTTATGCGGTCAATGGCCAGAAGCACGGTGTTAAGGGCGGTATCAACCCCTATACACATGTCTGTTCCCCACACATCGTTATCAATGCTGGCCGGTACTCCTACCACTGGAATGCCCATTTCATGGAGGGCAAAAGCTCCGCGCATGGAACCATCTCCACCAATAATGACCAGGCCTTCTATTCCTGCCTCATTCAGGCGGCGCACGCCTTCCCTGACCATCCTTGGGTCCCGGAACTCCGGGCAGCGAGCTGTCTGGAGGAAAGTTCCTCCTTTCTGGATTATGCCCCCCACTTTGCGGTTATCCAGTTTCTCCATCTCACCATTGATCAGGCCTTTGAATCCCCTTTTTATGCCCCATACCTCCACTCCCAGGCTTGTCCCCCTGCGCACTACTGCCCTGATGCAGGCATTCATGCCAGGTGAATCGCCACCGCTGGTCAAAACCCCTATCCTTGTCATCCATGCCTCCGGGTTTAGTTTTTATTGAATGATAGCACACAAATCCTAACCCGACAAGAAATTGAAGCCTAATAGTCCCCCGAGAAAGCGCATTTTCCAGCTCAACCTTGTGGTGCAAGGCAAGGTTTGCATTATTCTGGTTTTTGTGTATAATTAACTTTTGCCCAAGGTGGGGTGATGAAAGAGCTAAAAGTTTGTGAAAAAGCAAAGTTTCCTGAAAAGCTTACCAGCCCGAAGAGGGGGTAAGCTTTTTTTAATTTAAACCAGGAGGAGGAGAGATGAGCAAAGAGTTAAATCCTTTCGCAATTGCTCAGAAACAGCTTGATGAGGCAGCAAGAATAATGAAGCTGGATGAAGCCACACATGAAATTTTGCGCTGGCCAATGAGGGAGTTCCATGTTCGCATTCCCGTCCGGATGGACGACGGGAGCGTGAAAGTTTTTGAGGGGTTCCGGGTGCAGTATAACGATGCCCGCGGCCCAACAAAGGGTGGAATTCGCTTCCACCCCGAAGAAACTTTTGATACAGTAAGGGCTTTAGCAGCCTGGATGACCTGGAAAACGGCGGTTATGGATCTTCCCCTTGGGGGAGCAAAGGGAGGAGTAGTTTGTAACCCTAAGGAGATGAGCAAGGGAGAACTGGAAAGGTTGAGCCGGGGTTACATTAGGGCCCTGGCCCACTACATCGGCCCCGAAATTGATGTGCCCGCCCCTGATGTTTACACCGATGCTCAGATCATGGCCTGGATGATGGATGAATATTCTAAAATTGTGGGCCATAATGCCCCGGGTGTAATTACCGGAAAACCTCTGGCTCTGGGCGGCTCTGTCGGCAGGGAAGATGCCACTGCGCGGGGCGGCATTTACTGCATCCGGGAAGCAGCTAAGGTCCTTGGCATAACTCTTAAGGACGCAACGGTAGCCATCCAGGGCTACGGAAATGCCGGAACCTACGCTCATAAGCTGGGCACAGAAATCCTCGGCCTCAAAGTGGTAGCTGTATCCGACTCCAAAGGCGGTATATACAACCCCAAGGGCCTTGATTACGAAAAAGTCTTCGCCCACAAGAAAGAGACAGGCACTGTCCTCAATTTCCCAGGTGCCGATAACATTACCAATGAAGAGCTCTTAGAGCTGGATGTAGATATCCTCATCCCCGCTGCCCTGGAGAACCAGATCGGGGATTGGAATGCCGATCGGATTAAGGCCAAGATAGTGGCAGAACTGGCCAATGGCCCCACTACCCCTGAAGCCGATGAAATCCTCTTCCGCAAAGGTGTTTATGTTATCCCCGATTTCCTCTGCAATGCCGGGGGTGTGACTGTTTCCTACTTTGAGCAAGTCCAGAACTTCTACCTCTTCTACTGGGATGAAAAGGAAGTGCACCAGCGCCTGGATTCCAGGATGACCAGAGCTTTCCACGCAGTACATGAGACCGCTAAGAAGTACAATGTCCACAACCGCCTCGGAGCATATATAGTGGCCGTTTCCAGGGTTGTGGAGGCCATGAAACTGCGGGGCTGGGTATAGAAATGCTGCCGCCGGGGGTTTATAGCCCCCGGCGGTTTTTTATTTTCGGAACAGCCAGAAAACCTCCAGCGTCTCTATTTACAGAAACCTTTCCGGAGGTATTTATAATGAGGGCATTCAAAGCGATGGCTTTAAGCCTGCTGGTTGCTCTTTTACTCTCATCGCCAGCCCTGGCCGACGGCATTATAATCCCCTACCCACCGAAACCCCCGATCCCTCCCATTTCATCCCTCGTGATAAAGTACCACAGGGTCAGCGTCAGGATAAATGATCAGGTCGCTACAACCATGGTTGACCAGCTATTTTACAACCCCAACCCATTCCCCATAGAAGGAGTTTACGTTTTCCCCTTCCCGGAAGAAGCAGCCATTTCCGCTTTTTCCATGTATGTGGATGGCAAAAGGCTGGAAGGGAAAATCCTCAAGAAAGACGAAGCCAGGCGTTTGTACGAGGAAATTGTGAGGAAATCAAAAGACCCAGCCCTCTTAGAATACATTGAACGCAATGCTTTCCAGGCCCGCATTTTCCCCATCCCTCCCCAGGGCGAAAGGAGGATTCAGGTTGAATACACCCAAATTCTCCCTTACGAAGGCGGGTTTGTTAAATACATCTACCCCCTGGATACAGAGCGCTTTTCTGCTAAGCCGATAGAAGAGGTAACCATAAATGTAGAAATCACTTCCCAGAAACCCATCAAATTGGTCTATTCTCCAAGCCACGAGGTCAGGGTTGAACGAAGGGGAGAAAATAAAGCCCTCATAGGGTATGAAGGGAAAAACGTCGTTCCGGATAGAGATTTCGCCCTTTATTTTTCCTTCTCTACCGATAAAGTGGGCTTCGGCCTACTAAATTATAAACCAGCGGGGGAAAACGGGTTCTTCATCCTTTTCCTGTACCCTGAAATCCCGGAGGAGGAAGAGAAAATCCCCAAAGATGTGATCTTTGTGCTGGATGTTTCGGGAAGCATGGAAGGGGAAAAGCTTAACCAGGCTAAAGAAGCTTTGAAATTTGTCCTGTCCCGTCTGAACAAGGACGACCGCTTCAACATATTAGCTTTCTCAACAGGGGTCTATCGCTTTGCTGATTCCCTGGTGCCCTCTTCGGAAAACAGGAAAGCTCAGGTATTTGTGGATGAGCTTCGGGCTGGAGGAAGCACCAACATCTATCAGGCCCTGATGGAAGCCCTGGCCGATGTGGGGGAAAGGCCTGCTTACATCCTTTTCATGACCGACGGTTTGCCCACCGTAGGGATTACCGATGTCCGCCGGATAGTGGAAGAAGTTGAGCAGAGGATGCCGGAGAATGCCCGAATTTTCGCCTTCGGCGTTGGAGATGATGTTAATACCTTTCTTCTGGACAAGCTCTCTTCAGAGCATAAAGGGACAAGCATTTATGTGCGGCCTGGCGAGGACCTGGAAGCAGCCATCTCCACCTTCTATTCCCGCATAAGCCTCCCCGTCCTTACCGATATTTCCCTGGAATTCAAAGGGGTGAGGGTAATGGACCTCTACCCTTCGCCTTTACCTGACCTTTTTGCGGGTTCACAGCTTATAATAGTGGGACGATACAAAGATGGAGGCAAAGCCACTGTGACCCTCAGGGGCAAAGTAGGTGATAAAGAGGAGGTTTTCTCCTGGGAAGTTGAATTTCTCAGCAAAGGCGGTGAGGAGTTTATTTCCAGGATATGGGCTGCCAGACGGATAGGTTACTTGATGGAACAGATAAGGCTGCACGGGGAAAACAAAGAAATTGTGGACGAAATAGTGGAGTTATCTTTGCGCTATGGCCTAATAACTCCTTACACTTCCTTCTTAGTGCAAGAGGAAATCTTTACACCCGAAGGAAAAGAGGAAGCTGCTAGGAAACTGATGCCCAGCCTGAGCATGGCGCCAGAAGCTTCCTTCGGCGCGCAAGCGGTGCAGAAAAGTATAATCCAGAGGAACCTAAAGGAAGCAACCTTAGCCGCACCTTCCGGGGTTCCAGCAGTGATAAAGCAAGTGGGTGATAAAGCTTTTATGTTAAAAGGCGGGTTCTGGATTGATACAACCTTTGAGCAGGGGAAGATGGAGGTGATAGAAGTGCCCTTCGGGAGTGAAGCTTACTTCCGCTTGCTGTCAGAAAATCCCCGAATCGGCCGATATTTCTCCCTTGGCAGGCAGATTATAGTGGTGGAAAAAGGTAAAGCTTATAAAGTGGTGGAAAGAGCAGAACTGCCCCCGCAATCTCCGGAGAAATCCAGCCTCCTTTTCCGGCTTATCCGGTTGCTCCAGAGCATAATGAGCTTAGGTGTGAGGAGCAAGGGAGGCTTTAATCCCCCTGAGCAAAGCAGTTTCCTCCTCAGGTAATACGGTCCGGGGGTCAAATAAAAGCAAATCTTCTTCAATACGGGCAACGATAGGTGGGTTGTATTTGCGGAGGGCACGGGCTGCGGAGTCAGGGGAAGGCACTTTTAGAGCCAGAAGCCAGGTGGGAAGGGTTTCACCAGGCAGGCTTCCTCCCCCTATTGCTGAACGACCTTTCACAACCTCCGCTTGAAAACCTGCTTTCCGCAGGTAAATAGCCCACCGCTGCGCCCTCCGCTTGATTTCCGCAGGGTCGGCCGAAATCATGCGCCAGACGGGTATTTTTTGCTCTGCTTCGCCCTTAAGGTAGTGAAGAAGGGTGGCCTGCAACCCGGCAAGGGTTATTTTGTCCACCCGCAGAGCCCTTGTAAGGGGGAATTTCTTGAGGCGCTCAATTATTTCCATTCTGCCAACTATTATTCCCGCCTGAGGCCCCCCTAAGAGCTTATCCCCGCTGAAGCAGACCACATCGGCTCCTGCGGCAATGCTTTCCTGGACCATGGGTTCATGGGACAGGCCGTAACGGGATGTATCCAGCAAAGCTCCACTCCCCAGATCATCCACAAGGTAAAGGCTATGGCGATGGGCTAAGTCTGCCAGCTCTTCCAGAGGGACATCGCGAACAAAGCCAGTAAGGCGGAAGTTGGAGCGGTGCGTTCTAAGGATGAGGGCCGTATTTTCGGTTATGGCTTCCTCGTAGTCCCGAAGGTATGTGCGGTTGGTGGTGCCGACTTCCACCAGAATGGCCCCACTCTGGCGCATAACATCAGGAATCCGGAAGCCCCCGCCTATTTCCACCAGCTGGCTCCGGGATATTATCACCTCTTTACCCCTGGCCAGGGCCGAGAGGATGAGCAGTACCGCTCCGGCGTTATTGTTTACTACAAGCGCAGCCTCCGCTCCCGTCAGACGAGTAAGCAATTCCTCGGCATGGACATAGCGAGAGCCACGGCGCCCCTGCTCAAGGTCAAACTCCAGATTGCAGTAACCACGAGCCACGGCTTCCATGGCTGCCCTGGCTTCAAGGCTTAAAGGTGCCCGGCCCAGATTTGTGTGGATGATAACGCCGGTGGCGTTAATTAGGGGAAGGATTGAAGGGGTAAACGCTTTTAAAACTATAGCTTTCGCTTCCTGAGCTATCTCTTCAAAAGGAGGGCATTTCTCACCCTCAAGCACCTTTTTACGGGCCCGGTCCACCGCCTCCCTTGCGGCTTCTACCACTGCTTCCCGACCATATTCTCCGATCAGGGGGCTGAGGGTTTCGCTCCTCAATAGCTCATCTACACTTGGAAGTTTGCGAAGTTCTTCGTTCATGGCCTTATACCTTTGACTTTCTCCCAGTCTTCCATAAACCTCTTTATGCCGACATCGGTAAAATGGTGCTGGATGGCTCTCATCAGGACATCATACGGAACAGTAGCTATGTCAGCTCCGGCCAGAGCTGCCTCAGTGATATGACGGGGATGCCGGATGGAAGCTGCTATTATTGAAGTTTCAAAGCCGTAGCGTTCAAAAATTGTTGCCAGCTCCGATACCACAGTCATCCCCTCGTGACCAGCATCATCAAGTCTGCCGATGAATGGAGAGACATAAGAGGCGCCAGCTACAGCGGCCAGAAGCCCCTGGTTAGCTGAGAAAACAAGGGTAGCATTGGTGCGCACCCCCCAGGTCATAACAATGTCCTTTGCCTCTTCAATAGGTGTAAAGCACTTTCCAAGCCAGGGACAACCATCGCATACCCTGTTAGCTATTGGCCTCAGGTCTTCTTCGTCCAGCGAAGCCAGCCGGCTTATAGCTTTGAGGCCCTCCTCACATACCGGGATCTTCACTGCAACATAGGGTGACCAGGTAGCTATTTCCTTGGCCTGTTCCACCATCTCATCAGCTTTGAGGGAAGTGACTTCGGCGCTAATGTGGCCCTGGACTATGTAGCATATTTCTTGAACCACGGCCTTATAATTGGAAGTTCCTGCTCGCATCATCAAGGTCGGATTGGTGGTTACACCAGTTATTATGCCCAGCTCAGCTGCGTGACGAATTTCTTCTATCTTGGCAGTGTCAAGGAAGATTTCCATTTTTCTACCTCCGCTTTAAAGTAATCCAGCATAACGGTAATAGACAATGGTCCAGAGAATGACCACCCCTACCACCGCTAAAAGGGCTATGGCGCCTAAAAGGAGGGCCACCCAATCAAACATTTCCTCCTCCACAGCCTCTTGCTCTTTTTCACTGGCTTTAAGTTCATCCGTAAGGAGCATCTGGACCTGATGAGTATTCCGGTAACGGCTGTGGGGATTAGGAGAAAGGCAGATCCTCAATATTTCCTCAAGCTTAGGGGATAAAGGGATGATCCTTTCGGCCGTGGGGTAAGGGCCTGTGAGCATCCTCTGCAGGATAAGGCCGACGGAATAGACATCAGCCGCCGGAGTTAGGGGCTTGCCCTGATGCATCTCTGGTGCTATCCAGAGCGGGTCAAGCCATATCCTGTAAGGAGCACCGAGGTGGTAAATGGCTTGGGATAAGCCTACTCCCAAAACCTTTAACCCTCCCCCTCGCAAGAGGAGTATTTCATCGGGAGAAAGGCTACCGTTAACCATTCCTGCTCTGTGGAGCTCCGCGAGGGCTTCGCTTACTTTAACGGCTATTTCCAGGGCTTCGCTTAACGGCAATTTTCCTTTCAAAGCCAGGACATCGGAGAGGAATTCGCCGTCACAATATTCATAAAGAGCCAGGAACTCTTCTACCCCCCGCGTTCCGTAGAAGCGAGCCAAGGCCGGATGGGATAGCCCCTGGAATGGGGCAAGGCTTCTGGCCAGACTCTCCCTTACCTCGGGATCAGCTGAAAGGGTGGGACGAAGGCGAAAGCAATAAAATTTATTGCCTGATTGATCCTGAGCTATCCATAATGTAAAAGCCCTCAGTTCTCTGGCAATAGAAAGGAAGCGCAGTTTTTCCACGGCTTTCACTGGTATTTGCCGAAGATTACCGCTACATTCTGCCCACCAAATCCGAAGGCGTTAACCATTGCTCTCTTTACCTTCATTTTCCTGGCCACCTTGGGAACATAATCTAAGTCGCATTCGGGGTCTGGCTCCTCCAAGTTTATGGTAGGGGGCACGATGTCATCCCTTATGGATAGCACTGCAGCCAGGGAAGAGATAGCACCTGCTGCCCCCAGGAGGTGCCCGACCATTGACTTGGTAGCGGTGATAGCCAGGCGGTAAGCGTGCTCGCCAAAAACCTTCTTTATAGCCTTGGTTTCAGAAACATCATTAAGGGGTGTGCCAGTCCCGTGGGCGAAGATAACGTCTATTTCTTCAGGCTTTAGGCCAGCAAATTTAAGGGCCAGGCTCATAGCCCTGGCCGCCCCATCTCCTTCGGGGTCAGGAGCAGTAATGTGATAAGCATCGCCAGTTAGAGCTCCCCCGAGGAACTCGGCGTAAATCCTGGCACCCCTTTTCAGAGCATGCTCCTCGCTTTCCAAAACCATTACTGCTGCACCTTCACCATATACCATTCCACAGCGATTTTTGTCAAAAGGCCTGCAAGCCCTGGCAGGGTTATCAGAATTAGCAAGAGCTCCCATCCTTTCCAGAGCTGCAAGAGTAAGGGGCACATTGGCTGATTCCGTCCCCCCGGCTATAACCAAATCAGCCTCTCCCCTCTGTATGAAGTGCATTGCTTCCACAAAGGCATAATTGCCGCTGGCACAAGCCAGAGCGCTGGTAAGAATTGGACCTCTGGCCCCGGTCACGAGGGAAACAAGGCAGGAAGGAGCATTGGGCATTATTATGGGGATGAAAAGAGGGTTAACAAAGCGGGGGCCTTTCTGGATAAATTTTACCCCTTCAGTAAAGACCTCAGCTACTCCCCCTGCTCCGGTGTTTATCACGATCCCAACCCTCTCGGCTTCCTCCGGGGTTACTTCGTAACCTGCATCTTTGAGGGCCTGGAGAGCAGCAGCAACAGCCAGCTGGGAGCTACGGCTGGAGCGCTTTATTGTTTTATAGTCCATGTAATCTTCGGGGCGGAAATCTTTGACTTCGGCTCCAAACTTGACCTCAAGGCCGGTGGTGTCAAAAGATTTTATAAAATCCACCCCCGAGACACCAGCCAGGAGGTTTTTCCAGAAAGTTTCCACATCATTACCAATTGGAGTTATAGCCCCGAGGCCTGTAATGGCCACCCGGCGCATGAA